>ERZ795054.302-NODE-302-length-73289-cov-8.293470_pt1 | contig 73289 bp, 108 predicted proteins | sample MGYA00375138_ERZ795054 | MGnify/ENA primary metagenome ERZ795054 (study PRJEB30183, sample SAMN05720215) | anaerobic digester metagenome | isolation source: active sludge of municipal wastewater-treating anaerobic digesters | place: USA | collected 2014-12-23 ... | reverse complement strand
AGGGGCAGACCTGAGAGAGGCAAACCTGAGAGAGGCAAACCTGATAGGGGCAGACCTGAGAGAGGCAAACCTGATAGGGGCAGACCTGAGAGAGGCAGACCTGAGAGAGGCAAACCTGAGAGAGGCAAACCTGAGAGAGGCAAACCTGAGAGAGGCAAACCTTTCCAACTCAACAGGTCTTTTAAATGCTATAGATTTTCTAAAGAAAAATTTCAAAAAAACAAGACAGGGCTATATAGTTTATAAAAGTTTCTCAGAACGGTATGAACCAAATAATAAGTGGCAAATAAAACCCGGTGAAATAATAACTGAGGTGGTAAACCACACAAGAACTCAACTGTGTGGTTGTGGTGTAAATGTTGCCACCTTGGAATGGTGCAAAAAAAAATGTTCCAAACAAATATGGAAGTGTTTAATAAAACTTGAGTGGTTAAGTGAAGTCTGTATCCCTTATAATACAGACGGTAAAATAAGGGCCGGCGTGGTTCAACTTATAGAGGAGGTAAAAGAATAAATGATTACCTCAGAACAGATGACCAATATCTATAATAAAGAGACTAAAGTAAATTCTATACTTCCGCTTCAGGACATTCTCTTTACCGCCTGTCCAAAAAGAGATTTAGAAAAAGATTGTCCTTCCAGTTTTAAGGGGACAGATCATGTAAAGAAAATGTTAATGAGGTATGTAGTAGCTAGCAAGGCATTTGGAGAAGGGGAGAAAATAATAGATGCAGGGTCAGGTTATGGATGGGGATCTTACCTGATGTCTTATTATGCCTCTTCTGTAGTGGCAATAGAGAAAAATAAATCAGCATGGGGGTTTTCGAAAAAGACATGGTTTTCTAAAAACATTACCTGGTTATGTGCTGATTTATTTCAGCCAATAAGAGAACTAATAGGATCTCCCGGAAACCTGCTCACTTGCATGGAAGTAATAGAGCACTTCACAAAAGAAGAGGGTATTGAATTAATCAAAACCATTTCTGATTACCTTCATCCCGGAGGGGTATTGTCTATGTCCTCTGCTTTCCCGGAAACATTACATCAGGCAGAAATAATTCTTCAGAAAAATCCATATCATCATAAATATATATGGACAAGAAGAGATATTATAGACGTTTTATCTAAAAAGTTCTATGATATTACAATTATAGATGGATGGATCTTATTTGCCAGGAAAAAGTAACAGAAATAAGGAAACCCCAAAATCAATTACTTGATGAGGGGTTTTTTATTTCGAGGTGAAACCTAAAATGAACTATGCTGAATACGTCTCCATGTCCCGGCAGCAGTCTTTAAATACATATAACCGGTATCGAAGGAAATTTCTCCGATTTTCCCGTTTGCATCTGTAGAGGAGGTTGGAATATATCCTCCCTCTTCCAGAACAATTCTTCTGAAATTTCCATCTATTGTGCTGTTTTCTTTAGGCCCTCCTGATTTTATTGCAGCCATATTACTTTCCTCCTTTATTTATTATACAATCTTCGCCCTTCGGCAAAATGTCCATACGAAATAATATTATCTTTCTGAACAGGTTTTGCAGAGGTTGGTCTGTGAACAAAGGAATTACCTCCAACATAAATTCCTACATGAGTTATTACCCCGGGTTTCCAATCTCCATAGGTGTTTTTGAAAAGAACTATATCTCCCGGAAGAAGATCCCCTACCTTTGTGATTTTCAGTCCTATATCATCACCGGCAAAAGAATTAGCATATGAAGGGGCCAGTGCAGATCCCGGAGGTAACAAAGAAAGGTCTGAGGGTTTCTTTGTTTCTCCGACATTGAAACCAGCCTCTTTTATTACATCCCTCACAAAAGCGGCACATTGTTCCCGGGTTCCAGGGTGAAAGTCATGTCCGACCCACTCTTTCGCTATTATTACAATGTTTTTTGTTTCAATGAATGTTTTTTTAGCGGGCTTTTCTTCTTTTCCTTCCTCTTCCTTTTTCACGTATTCCCTTAAGTTATCGCCCGAAGAAAAAAATAAACTTTTGTCGGGCAATAATAAACCATAAGGATTTTCTTTATTGTCAATTTTAATCATTTATTTTCCCCCATTCTGTATTAATATTTTTAAAATATCCCAGACTTGCGGATTTTTGTGAATAAATACCAATATCCCGCCGAATATTGAAGTATTTACAATTACCAGAGTCAAAAAAATTCCCCACAGGAGTTTTACAAGCTTATCATTTGCCGCCGAAAGGCTTTGAATATGAGCATTTTTCTGAGTTTCAACTGCTTTCTTTATTTCTTTCAGGCTATGCTCCTGTAATTCAGTTATTGCACTTTCTGCATTATCTTCAAAGCAGGGCCTTTCTTTTACCTGTGTAATTATTTCGTTTACATTCGCCCGGTGTTTTCCCACCTCAGAAATAAGTTTCTGGGTGGTTGAAGTGTTGTCTCTAATGAGAGTAAATAATTTGTCAAAAAGTCGTTCATATTGAGAATTAATTGAATCTGACATAATTTTTTATTCCTATTCTGTTTCAATTTTATAATTCGGAAAATAAGTATTAAAAGAATTTATAATTCTGTCCAGAGTCGATTTGTCTGGTTTAAATTCCGGGACCGCCCGGAGGATTTCTTTTTCTTTTTCGTTCATTTCTAAATCACTCTCTTTCAAGGTATCCATAGCCCGCCCTTCTATTTTTTTGGCATCGGGTATTCACTCCACCCGTTATAAACAGTCCCCCGTATACCGTTGAAGCTAATTATATACCCCTGCCATTCATAAACCACATGGTCAGGCCCTGCTTGTGAAATCCTGACCTCTCTCCCGCCGGGGTAAAGTTCCTGTAAAATATTGGTCGCTAATACACAGTTAATCAATTGCCTCTGCCATATTTGAAAAGCAGAAGCGTCTTTCCATTCTCCATAATTAAGTAATGTCCAATCGTCGTAAGTAAAATCTTTTAGAATTATTAAACTATTTTTTGCAAATTCAACGGGAGTGGGGTATTTCTGAAGAATTTCTGCTTTCCAGGCAAGGAAGGTATTATAATCTTCTTTCCCGGGCATAATAATGTCTTGCGAACCTCCACACCCCGTAAATTGCAGGGCCAGGAGGATTAACCCGGAGAGAAAAAGTATTGTGAGAATAAGGAAAAAATTAAGTTTATTCAATCTTCTTCACCTGCCCTGTAGTATCAATATATTCATACTTTACTCCGGACAAAAATAAAAAACCTGACTCTATATAAGCCCGATCTTTATAATCTTTATGGCTAAAAAACTTTTCGAATACTGACCTGTTAATTTTGTTACCATTTTCCTTCAGAAATAAATCATTTTCATACCGGACAGAAAAAGAATTGTCCACTTTCCACTCAATAGAATTCCACCACTGAACAAACCTTTCACTGTCTACCGACAAAAAAGAATTCAGTTGCATTTTCCAGGCTAATTCTTTTTGGTCAGGAATAGACATAGGCCCATCCATTCCTATCCCCCCACAGCCTAAATTTAGAAAAAGGATTAATAACACCGTAATTAATAGAAATTTTCTCATAATAAAACCTCCTTTTAATAAGCTCCTGCAAGAGCGTTGTAAACAGTTGTCAATTCTTCTTCAGTTAATACTCTGTCATACAAAATCCAATCTGTATAATAAGCGTCTGAAATATAAGTTAACCATTGAGGAAAATTTAATGAACCTTCGTAATTTATACTTGTTGGAGCAGTATTTATTGAAGCATCTAAAGAACTTTTAACATTATTTAAATACCACTTAAACCTGTCTTCGTTGCTTGCCTCTTCTCCGTTATAAATTACGGCAGAAATCGAATAATTGGCAGTTGGCCTTAAAGTATTATTATCAAGAAAAATAACATTTGCCCCTGCACTAAAATAATTCTCTGCCCCCCCAAGACAAAAGCTTACTTCATTTGACCCGTCATCACTCTTTCTAAACCCATAAAGATCGTAACTTGCTCCTCGTGGTTTCGCACGAAATATCATAGTCATTTTGGTTATTGGTTTTGAAAGAATGTTTCCATAGTTTATTACCCCTCCTGTATCTGGAAATTTTACAGACGGCCATCCATTAGAACTATTCAGCGTAACTAAACCCTGTTTTGCTGTGTCTGATTGAGTTCCATGCAAAAAGTTTTGACTTCCATTATAGGAAGAAACGAGGTAAAAGGTTTCTCCAACTCCACTTACTAAATCTCCACCTGCTGTCAATCTATAATTTGTAGAATTTTGTATGAATTCATACACGTCAACAATATCGCCTGCCACTGTAGCCCTCCTGAGTCTGCAACGAGGTTGCAGAGGGTGTAAATCAGCAGTTCGGCGAAAGGAGAATTCTATTTTTTTTGAGTCGTCGTTTAAGATTGATTGAGAGCTTCCAAAGGAAGTTCCATAATAAATACTCATGAATTCTCCTCCTTATCTGTATTTGAATACATAACTGACTGTTTTCTCTGAACCGAGAGCATTTTTGATTATACAAGCATTTGAACCGCCATTATATGCACAAAGTTTCCCGTCTGTATTTGTGTTTATTGTATTTGCAGAAAGTTCCCTTATCGAAACCACAGCAGTTGCAGTTATATAAAAAGTTCCATATTCTGCCTCAGTCCATACTTCAAGGAGGCCTGTCGCTCCAGTTGGAAGGGTTATCGTGCCGTCGTCTGGCACAACTACCGAAGCTTCCTTCGTTTTCAACCCTGCTGTTTCTTTTATACCACTTGAGGGTTCTATTTGAAGATTACCCGCACTTGTGGTTAACAAATCAGCATAGTTAGCGGCACTCCCGTTACTGTCGTTATAAGTGAGACGGAGGTTGTTTCCGTCTGCGGAGTTGATTTCCATTTTTTTAGCAGGTGCAGAAGTATTTATTCCGACATTTTTTGAAGAAACATTAAAAATCAAGTCCTGCTCTACATATTCAGAAATATTAAACCCTGAAATAGTATTACTTGAAAATCTAATTCCTACAAGAGTCATAGAATCAACGAAAACAAGTTGTCTATTTCCTGCTGCGTTATATACTAAATACGCAAAAACACCATTAGTTGCACTTCCCGCTTCAAGCATTGATTGTCCTACAATTTTTAACGCAGGAAGTAAATAATTATTAGAGTTTTTTGATATTTCCACAGGGCCATTCTTATTTACTCCCGTTCCCTTCGGAGTCAAATTAATATTAACATTCGCATCACTCCCCGCCGCCTGAATAGTATTACCCGTAAGGGTCATATATGCAGTTGTCCCGGCAGTTTGAATGTTGCTGATTATGCCGTTTGTGAAGGTCCATATGCCGATTATTTGTTCGGCTACGCTTTTTACAAGTTGTTTAAATCCTTTTCTCATATCAAAATACCTCCATTAATTAACAAAAGTAAAGGCCACAACTTCTGTTATAGTGCCCCTTACCCGTATTAAATTTAAATCTGAAATAGGTATTTCGACCCATGATCCCGGTTCTAAAAAGTCTGAATTAGTTCCGTCAAGTGCCACGCTTGCGCCGCCATAAAATATATTATTCAAATTTGTTGAAGCCGCCCGGAGTATTACTTTTTTGCAGGGAGTTGAAACGGCAACTATGCTTTCCACTGCATTTGTTACAGCAATAGCGTATTTCCCATTTGAAATTCCTGTATAGGTTTCTGTTACCGGAACAGCACTTTGATCTGAAGCAATTACAACTGGTTTTGAGGCGGCCATTGCCTTTTGACCGATCATTCCTGCCCCGGCAGCATCAACTTCCCTTACTTTTGCGGCGTGAGCAGTCCCATCTGCAATATCTGTTAGAACTGGATTTGAGACAGGAACGATACTTTGATTGCTTGCAATGACGACAGGGAGAGAAGCAACCATTGCCTTTTGACCGATCATTCCTGCCCCGGCAGCATCAACTTCCCTTACTTTTGCGGCGTGAGCAGTCCCATCTGCAATATCTGTTAGAACTGGATTTGAGACAGGAACGATACTTTGATTGCTTGCAATGACGACAGGGAGAGAAGCAACCATTGCCTTTTGTCCGATCAATGCGTTGCCTGCACTATCAACGATTTCCATATTATTGTTTGTGATGGTGATATTGGCAGATGTTTTTAATGTGTTTGTTACCGGATCGACCAGGTTTTCATAGAAATATTTTGTCATCTGAGCAACAGAATATCCTGTTGGATATGCCATGATTTATTCCTCCTTTTAATTAACCGCTATCCTTTACAATCATATATGTAAAGGCAACGATTCCAGTTCTGGGCGAACCGGATTGTATAAATTCGACCGTAAAAGATGTTCCATTTGTTTTTTCTTTATATCTCAAAATACCCTGGTCATTTCCGTCTGTATGATCGACAGATCCCCTGCTTATGATTACATCTGTGGTAGCGGAAATGTTAGCGGTATTGATAACCTTTGTCGTATCTCCTATTGCAATAGAAGATGTTCCTTTCTCAATTATACCATACTGAAGTTTTGAACCGGAAATGTTTGCATCGGCTGCTATATTAGTGTTTGAGAGAGCTAATGCAGAAAAAGCACTGGTTGTTAATTGAGCAGAGATTGTCCCTTCATGTGTATGTGTTGCTAACAGAGAAAGTAGGTAAGATACTTTTTGTGCAAGGCTTTTTGATAATCCCAGTTGCAGATCTCCTCCTGTTCCCATTGTTCCAACAGCTCCCTGCATGTTATAGATTGCATCTATGAGGAGGTTAAAGAGAGAAGCGAGGAGTTTATCTCCCGGAGTTGTATAGGAAATATATATCTTTCTTCCTTTATCGTTTGAATGGAACTGGACTGTTCTTCCAATATTATAATCTATTCCTGTATTTGTTACTGTTGGAATAGCATAGTCTGTTACCTTGAATTGTCCCTGTGCAGGACTTCCCACAAATACTTCTGTAAATCCGGAAATGGCTAATGTTCCTGTTTTTGCATAATGTTTCAATGTGATTTCCAACCCATCCGGGATCTGCCAGTATTCCTTTGTTATCGGATATCCTGCATAGAGTTCATCATATATATTATAGAGGTCGTCTTTTATTGACGGGTATGTACTTAAACTGCCAAGACTCAAAAGAAATACCCTCCTCCTACAAATCCAAAACCACACCATGTATGATCATTCGTGGAAATAGATTTCGTAAATTGTTGTGTTCGTCTATAGTCATATTGTATATTTAAAAAGAACATAGCATGTTCTGTTGCTGTGTCTGCCACACTCTTTAGCCTGAAGAATAATTTCCTGGCTGTGTTTGTTGGAATATCGCCTACATTTAAAGTTCCTATTGCCGTATATGCTACCTGTGCATCATCTACTATTCCAGATCCCACCACACCATTACTTCTTCCCTGAACAAGAGAATTATCAACTATTTCCTGGCCCTGATAATTACTTCCTCCTGTCTGTGTTTTTAAAGCATTTTCAACTATAACCTGGATATTTTCTGCCAGCTTTTCACAGACCCCTCCTTTTTTATTCCAGAGATGCACTTCAACAGCAGGAGGAGAAGCAGGGTTCAATAATTGAACCGGAAAGGATAAATAATGAACTAAATTTTCATCGTTTTTATCTCTTAATTCCAGGGCCATGTTGTTTTCTTACCTCATTTACTATTGATAAATTCTTTTTTACAAGAGCCTCTTTTTCTTCTCTTTGGAGGCAATCCGGACAATTTTTTATTTCTTCCTCAGAAATTATTCCTTCTACTATTATTATATTCCCTTTTAGATATTTTTCAAGGGGTTCTTTTCCTCCATGATTATACCACTCTCTTATTTTAGAGAAAAGAAAGGTCATATTGTTTTGCCACGCCTCCTCTTTGAGAAGAAAAGTGGGAAAAACTTTTTTTTCTTCACAATATTTAATAAATTCCGAAACAGCCACTTACGCATCCCTCCTAACCAACATGGAATTTGTCCAATCTGTTTGCTCCTCTGGCCCTATTAATACTTCTTCATCTTCAAAAACCATATATAATTTCGAAAAAGTAAATACGTTTATATTCGAATGATATGTAATAGCCCGGACTTCATTATGTGTAGAATGATACACAGAGGACGTTCCAAATTTAGGGAGATCATTTACTGCGCCGTCAATGTCATTTTCTGGAGTAGTGGTAAAATCCATAATGATCCAATATTTTGTTCTACCGCCGTCACTTGCGGAGGCTAATATATACGGTTGAATCTTTCCAGCCGTTCCATACCTTACAGCAATTTCGGTATCTTCTGAGGTTCCAAATTGTTTATCCAGATCAAAATAAATTGAGACAGGGCCTATCGTCCAGTTTGTTTCTACACCGGAATCATCCTCTAAATAAAATTTTGCAAGGGTTATTGTGTATGCCGTTCCTCCGATACAATATTGAGAACAGCCTGGATGTTTAGTACACCACGCCTTATTTACCAGTGTTCCCGGGATTTGATTCGTATGACAAATGTTTGAATATCCATAGATATATTCGGATACATCCACAATAACATGGATATTAATAGCAATATATTCATCTGTCGGTAATGCTTCCCATCCAGATATCCTTTGATTGGCAAATTCCGAACATACTAAAAATCCATGCTCAATCGAAACCGTATTTAAATCATAATTATAAGTATATGTAATTTCATCATAAGTAACGCTGGCATAGAGAGAGCTTATTTGATTTATATTTTGAACTTCAAATTCTGTTGAAATTCTATCTGGATTTCTTGAATAATTCAAATAGAAAGATTGCTGCGCAAGAAATTCTCTCTCTATATAATTAAGAGCAACTTCTTCAAAATTCATTCGAATTACTCCGCCCGAGGCATAATAGCCCACGTTATAATGACACCCCGAAAGTCCCGGGCCTAAGTAACAACTATCTATATCAGACGGGCCAGAAAAGGTACCCATAACCCTTTCTACATTAGGAGCCGGGACATTTGCAAAAGATATTGGTAAATGCCAGAGATAAGCAACTCTCGCCCCCGTATCAACAGACTCTTCCCCATCTACTTGAATTTGTATTTCAATAAAATGCAATCGAGGATCTCTCTCATATCCGTTTAATTGCATATTTAAATTTTCTCCGGACATGTCTCTGACCCAAAATTGATTTAAAGTTATTGTTGCCTCCCATGTTTTATTTTCAGTATCAATAGTTGCGTTTATCCAGGAAGAAGGTGATGTTCCATATGGATAGGCTCCTTCAGGAATTTGATCTTTATAATAATCTTCAATGTCTCCTGGCTCCATATCTCCTGTAAAATATCTCATAGAATACGGCTGAGACTCACCACTGATAATTACATCATCATCCCGTGCCGCCCAGAAAGTGGTTTCCCTGTCAAGTGCCATGTTGTGAACATAAAACCCCCGGGGATCTTTAAAACAGGAGCCTCTAGAATATTCCGAACTGGTTATGAGAGGTTTCCCTGAATTGTAATATCCATACATGGTTACATCAGCTATTCCCCAGGCATCCCCGGCCATATGAGGATAATGATCTCTTATTCTTATTCTAGATGGGGTTGCCCGGTCATAAGTGCCTCGTAATGTTTTTATATGACAATTTTTAAGCCTATCGGACATTTCAATGCTTTCTATGGTTACAAGCATTTTTCCCTGTTCTAAAGCCAGAGTATGGCCCGCAGGCATTAAGGGCATTACTTTATCATAAATAGGCTCTAATTCTATCTTCTTCATATATAAACGATCTCCATAGGCTCATATTTTTTCCTGGAACTTTCTATAGATATTTTAGGCATATGCTTATTACCGCCCTCAAATGTAACTTCTACCGATTCGCCTGGAAGAAAAAGGGGTTCTCTCTTTATAGAAACTCTTCTGTTTTCGGGAGAGTATAAAAGGCCCTTCATTACATTTTCTAATTGCAGTTGCTTTAATAACCATGAAGGTAAAGCACAGGGCACATTATCAAAATATTCTCCGTCTATTTCTACGGAATAATAGTCAACAGCATCAGTTTGTTTATTCAAACTTAATACAACAGCACTCTGAATACTATCTGTTTTTGTTGCCTGTTCTTTAAATAATGCTCCAACTAAAAGATTAATCATAAATATTCCACCCCCGAAACAGTGTCCCATAGCCCTTCTTCCCCATTTTGGCCGACACCATAATTTGTCTCCAATGAATCTACAGTAATAACTTTAACATTACTTCCGGTCCATCCCCGGCTATAACTTTCTATTGCTATATTCATTCCTTCTCGAAGATATGGGTTGTGAGGAAGTTCTATTTGAGAAGATGCTCTCTTTGCTAAAGACTCTACTATTGCAGAGGTTCCCGCCTTTATAGCAATTTCCCTGGAAATTACTCGACTATCTACTATTTTATTTCCAAAGATAATACGGCCATCGACTAATTCAATGCCCCGGGTATGTCTTACCTGGACCTTAATGTTTTTACTTGGCTCAAACGTGGCATCTTCTGAATACTCTTCTTCTGTCCCAAACTGGATAGGGGCTAATTTCTTTGCATATATTTCAACATTATAGGGAGTATCAAGTATTCGATATTTCTTTGAGGGATCATCTCCTGACCCTGTTTGAAAATCAAGAGAGCTACTATCAAAGGTGATTTCTAGTTCCCCCTCATTATAGCCAATGGCATTACCTGTGGCCGTATAATCAGAAAGAGGCATTTCATAAAAAACAAAGACTCCCTTTCCATCAGGCTCCCCGGTATCTTCTCCATTCCCTGTTAATGTAGACTTTGGAAATCCTGTCGGAGGATCTAATGCAGGATAATCAGCAGTAACATCTTCAAAGTCTGGGCCTAAAACTACTCCCCCGGCAGGCATATAGAACAGGAATACTGTGTTATAATCTTTATGTTTCCAATATTGCCAGATATTATTTTCATTAGCGAAATTTATTTCCACAGTCGCACCGGGAAGAGGCGCACCTGTTAATTTATCTGTTACCTGTCCTAAAACAGTAACCATTCTAAATACTCCATTTTGGAGTTGATAATCTTTTGTAGAAGCATCCTGATCATTTTGCTCATATAACCATGGAAATCCGACAAGGCCTTCTCCGGGAGGCAATATCTTTCCGGATTGCTGAAGGGCAGGATCGTTTACATCAGAAAGAATTACCTGATCTGAGGACATTTGCCCGCCATATCCCAAAAACACAGCCCCCTCATATTGCTGATTTTCCTCATTCCAGCTACCACCCTTTAACTCTACAGTTGCAGGGTCTATCTCAAATCCTAACCAGATATTATAAAATTTCTTTTCTATTAATTCTTCCGGGGGTTCGTCTACAAAGGGGGTGGATGGAGCAGGTTCTTTGCCAGAGATAGTATCAACCAGATGAAGATCATTGTCTTCTACAAGGCCAGGGAGGAGTCCATCGTCAGTTTCATATTCAGGAAATTCATCTGGAAGAGTTCCCATTACAATTACAGTATTAAAAAAACTCATTGATTTACTCCCGGTAGATATTTCCGTTACGTCGCCATTGTCTTTATACAAAAAATCATACCCTGCATTATTTAAAGGAAATCGCTCCCTGATTTCAAGGGTGTTTGTCGTGGCATTGTAAAACATATAGCCTCCGACAAAAGAAACCAAATCTTGAATTATATTTGCAGGGTAATCTTCTTTGCGGTAAAAGGCTATTCTATAATCATATATCATATAATTTACATTCATAGACACCCCGGCAAGTGTTAATATCTCCGTTATCAGAGCACTCACCGATGTTATCCCGAACTTATCTTCCAGGTCATCTCCCGGCTCCCAGGCATCTCTTTTCAAGGCATTATAATTATAAATATCAATGAGTATCTTTTCTGCATAAGGATGCATGAGTAATTTCATTTTATCATAGAACTCTGCATTTAAAAGAATTTCTCCAGAATTATGTCGCTCCCCTCTGCTGTCTACATATCCAGAAATCTGTGTTACCTCATAATCACTCTCATCAACAGTCACCCCGGTCTTTATTTGATATAAATAAGGAGATGTGGCAAAGGGGTTTAAGTAAGCATATTGATCCAACCCGATAAAACTTATATTAAAAGAATTGGTCAGATTATCTCTGGAATAAGAAATGCTAAATCCACTCAGATCGCTTATACTGATTGCCTCTCGATAAATACTTCTGAGCATCTGAACAGATTTATTTATGGGCGTTGGCGGCATGGAAAATGCTTGCGTGGCTATGATACAACACCCCCTACTCCTGAGAATGGAAGATTAGTAAATTCTGTAAATGGTAATATCTTTGCCTCTGCTCCAATTCGGAGAGAGTTCTTTATCGTGAAATATATCGGAAGTACCATATATAAATTATTACTGAGGGAAATAATAGAATTATATTCTTTTTCAAATAATCGGGCGGACTTAAGGCCAATAATAGAGTTATAATGTTTTTCAAAAAGAGCAGCCGATTGAAGGCGAAGAATGGAATTATATTCTTTCTCTATCATGATATAAGTAGAATCATTAAAAGTAATAATTCCGTTATACTCTTTTTCAAGAAGATTATATATTCCTCCATTAACTCCAATACTGGAGTTATATTCCTTCTCAGACAAGGTATATCCGACAAACTCAATTTCTCCAATGGCACAGGCTATATAATCTGTAGTCTGTGTCTGAACACATTGCACTTTTATATATCTACAATATACCGGAGAGGCTAATGTATATTTTCGGGTTTCTGCCCGGGACCAATTTGCCACATCCCGAGTATCAGAAACAGAATAGTCGCTATCATTTAAAGAAGTGTTTATTGTCCACTCTACTATGTTTGTATCTAATCCGGTAGTATTTCTCCCGGTCCAGTAATAATCACTGATCCAGTAGGGTGATCCCAGATCAATTTTCCACCAACCCTTACCATCACCAGCAGCAGAAACCCAACAGTTAGTATCGTTATTATCTTTGTCAGCAGCCTTGAACGCTTTTTTATCAACTGAGTTTTCACTACTGGCAGAAACCACAACCGGGGAGGGGGTATCATTTGCCGTCATTGCCGTAGAATGAATACAGGTTAATATAAACCCAAAACTATTATTTAAATCTGTATTTTCTCCAGGATATATCTTTGCAGATCCAGTTATCTTTATATCTGTTACCACTAAATAATCACACAGTGATTTTCCAGAAACATTTGTGCAATTTATAGTTCCTTTTGAATATGCTGTAACAGAGCGAAGAGTAATTAAATTTCCGGATGTTCCAATGGCCCGAATAGGATTTGAATCTGTTAATGTCAAAGTATTTCCAGAAGTAATTCTTACGGTTAATGCTCCTGAAGAACTGTTTGGATTAATATATGTAAATGTTCCTGAATTACTCAGTGTTACGGTAATGCCACTTCCGATTGTCCGTAAGGCACACAAAAGTACCATACTTGCCATATTTACCGTAGCAGAGGCATTGACTGTTATTACTCCGGTATAGGTATAGGTTGCTCCACTGGCAAAAGTAACATTACCGGAAACAGTTATTCCAGCAGACCCGGCCAATGTCCCTGTAAATCCTGTGTGAATAAATGTTTTAGCCTCAGAAGCAACATTTATGGTTAATACTGATGCCCCGGAATCTGCATTTAAATAAACATCATCGGCACTTCCGGGAACACTTGCCCCGGGAGCACCCCCTGATGTTGCAGCCCATACGGAAGTAGAATCATAATCTCCAGTGGCTACTAAGTACCTGCTTGCCATTTTTATTTACACATCCTAAATGATATATTCTGCACCGCTTAAGATAAAAGTTATGTCATATTTATTCATATTCCCTGCATTTGCGGGAAGAGATCCGGGGGGAACTGTTAACCGTACCCAAAATGCATGGGCCGTATTAACATCATTAATTGTTCCAATATTCAAGGGATCTCCAGCCACGGCACTATCCAGACCGCCCTGAGTAGTCGCTAATTTAACCCAATTTGCCTGATTTTCTCCAATAAAATCAGAGGGTGTTATTGTAACATCTAAATACCCCTTTGAAGCATCAGTATTGGAAAGATAATATTCAATGTCAACACTCTCACCACTATAGCCATTTAATTGTCCTGCTTCTGTTGTTCCACCCGGAAAGAATAGACAGGTTCCCGCCTGGCAGATAATATTATTTGTCCCTAAAGCAGGTATGTCATAGAAAGATATAAACCCTGTCCCCAAAATAGAATACAGATAAAAGTCTATATTCTCGGTTAAAAGAGTCTCATCTAAATATACCCTTGCCACTATTTCAGGGGTAAGATAATAAAGGGCGAAGTCTTTATCAACGCCATTTCCTGATATTCTGTCCTGTGGGATTCTTCTGCTCCCCTCCTCAAGGTTCTCTTTATTGTATAATTCTAAAGACATATTACCCTCCTCGAATTAACAGGTTAAACTTAAACGGGTTTTTTTCTGCATCCATATTGGCCTGTAGAAAATTTTTTACCCAGAAAGCATGACTTTCACCTGCTAAAATTCTATCATATTTTATTTTATTTTGATATGCTTCAGGGGTTCCTGAAACATCTTTACTTACTCCTGACATATATACCGCCTCGGATATATATATTCTACCATTCCCATTAAGGGCAAGAGTATTAAATTTTATTTCAATATTATTAATTATATTTCTGCACCATCCATCAGGATCAATGACAGGTGTTAATTCTTTTGAAGGGAAGTTTGCAAGATCCACCACCTTATTATCCCCTATGGCAAGCAGTTCCATATATCGAAGATAAATAGGGTTCCGCACATCCCCTATTCGAACATCTGTAAAAAGTGCAGGAGTAGAAAAATTCTGATAACTTACAGCAGGTGCAACAGAAATTTCCACATTATTTATATCCTCAGTGTCCTGATTTTTAATATAAAGCATTATCTCTTCAGAGTCAGGATATAACCTGCTACTGCCCATATCATATTCTGATATTTCCACTAAACTATCATTTAATACTATAAGATTAAACATTTAAGCATCCACCCAGAATTTAAATCTTAATAAATACTTATCATTTGCCTTTAGTTTATTATCCAGAATTATCCCTTCCGTATGGTCAAAAGTTACAGTATAGGAGTCTCCGAGATAGTCCGCCCATGTCCACTGACACATCTGTGCTTTTGCGGCAATTAAATCATCCATTTCTGCCCCTGTTACATATTGAGAAAAGGTTATATCTCTATCCAGATTACTCTGAACAAAATTCTGGATAATATGACCTCCGCCCAGACAGGGCCTTCTACTTCCACGAATAGGAGGAACAGAAACCCTGTAATCAACAGGATTAGCCGCTATGTAGTCACCCATTCCATCGCTTGTTCTGAAAATAAAGGTAGTACTATTTGACTGAGAAGTAAATGTATATGTCCCTGTTTTTTTAGTTAAGCTACAATAAGGAGCCTGCATTATTTCAACCCCCGTATTCTGGCAAATTTAAATATTTCTCTTGCAAAGGCATCTCCCGCATTTTTGGTTTCCACTGGAACACCTGTCGATTGATCTTTGCCATTTAGGTTTACATACATTATCATTGAAGCATCAGACTTAATCCCACCGGGTTTAAAAGACTGTCCTGCCGCAGGAGGAACAAAAGAAGGTCCCTGCTTCTGAAAGTCTGTTATGAACTGATTGCCCTCTGTTGTTAATTTAGCATCTCGTAACATTTGAGACTTTTGTGCTAACATGGCAGTTTCTTCTTCTGATAATCCAACTGTTTTTTGCTTTGTCATTAAATTGTCAACTTCTATTCGAAGCAAATTCCAGAGATCCCACGCCATAGGAAGAAGTGTTTCTTTCGGGAGTATAGGGCCGCCTGTCGGAGTTGTCCCGGGGCGAAAAGATTGGCCTGTTATTCCGGGAGGCTTCCCAATTAAAGGCATCGCTTTATTTACTCCAGTGAACATATCAGAAACACCTGTTGTTATTCCAGGAGTAGAATATTTATTTGCACCTCCAACCAATCCCTGAACAAAAGCATTTATACCACTGGATACCATAGACGGACCAGACGGAGATTCTCCCTGGTAATACTGCTGTGCATATCCTTTTTCTTCCGGAGACATTCCAATAATGTCTGCTGTGGTTTTATACTGAGAGGTTAATTCTGTTGTTTTCGCTGTTTGAAAGGCAAGTTCTTCTTTAGCATTTTCAGTAATAAGATTACTCTTTTCTGCTATTTGCTCTTGAAGAGTAACCTCTAATTCTTTTTTCTTTACAGGATCTTTTTCTCTGGATATTTCCTCTTTGGTTTTTTTAATTTCTTGTTCTAATTGAAGAATTTTTTTAGCATTTTGCATGATATTTTGCTGTGCTATTTGCTGATCCTGCTGTGCCTCTCTAATACCATATTGTCCTTCTAATATTTTCATTTCAATTTCATATCTTTTTTGAATGGCCTCTATTTGCGAAGCAGATGCCCCCTGCATCGAGAGCAATGCCGCCTGTGTTAATTCTTGTATCTTTTTCTGTTTTTGTATTCCTAATTCTGCCTCTGCCTTTTCCTGGGCATCTTTAAGAAGTTCTTCCCGTATCTTCTGTATTGCCTCTGCCGCCTTCTTTTCCGCCTCTACTTTTTGCTCTGCTGTTTTTTTGGTACTTTCTAATTCTTCATCATGTATTTTTATGGTTTCTTCCTTTAACCACTTTTCAACTTTATATCTATTCTCTGCTGTATCACCATGAACCTTAAGGAACTCATCTGCCTTACTTTTTGCCTCTGCTATTTTTTTCTCTTCCTCTGTTCCAAAGAAAGCGGTCATTTCTTCTTCTTGTTTTTTAAGGAGGTCTGCTGTTTCCCGTGCATGATCAAGCCTTAAATTATCGGCGAGCACTTGTACTTCTTGTATTCGTTCCGGGAATTTTTCTTCATAATAATTTAATAAATCTTCAATCCCCTTTTCTTCCTCTGCCTGATTAAACTTTAATATAGTTAATTCCTTTTGGTCTTCAGACATTCCAGGAAAATCAAGCAATTTTTGAATTTTATAAAAACCAGTATCGGCGGCCTCTCCCATTTCTCTTAAAACCCTATTTATTTCATTTCCAAGATCATGATATGCCTTCTTGCCCTCTGCAACTGCCTCCGGGGTAAGTTCAAGGCCCAACCAACCTAATCCTTTTTTCGTATTTTCCCCTGCACCCGGCAACCAATCCGGCATATCAGCCGCCTTTTTATATAGTTTATATAAGGTTGCATTGTACTCCTCTGTAAGATTTGTCAATGCCCCCCTGAACTTCTCGGCATTTGCCATTTCTTTAATAAAAGGACTTTCTCCCGCATAGGCCACTCGAACACCCTTATAAGCCTTCTGCATACCATCCACCAGCACTGAAATGCCGGAGGCTAAATCCGTAGAGGCGGCCATCATTGCTTCATCCTGAATGGTTCGAATAATACCGTCTAAATCTTCTTCAAATTTCTTTGAATTAATATCAAATTCAACAAATTCTTGTCCAAAGGCTCGCATAAAATTGTTGACTCTTTCCATTTCTGCCTCTGAACCCCTGGAGGTTTTGATAATAGCATCTAAAATATCTTTAGGTATTGTAGACAACCCAAAAAATTTATCTTTTAAGCTCTCTAAAGTAATTGAAAATTGATCGGCACCGGATGCTCCCGCTAAACTTCCTAAAGAATCCCAAAAGTTCTCTCCCAAAAGCTTAAAGGTAAACCTTCCTTTTTTAGCAATATTATTTAAGGCATCTTCAAAAGATGCTTCGGCAAAAATTGAGGATTTATCCCACTGATCGTTCATATCCTCAAAAAATCCTTTTAGGGTTGAATAAGAATAATGCTGTTTTTTCCCCAAAAGAAAATTATCAAAGTTTTCTTTTTGCATCCGCATTAGCTGTCCTGCTTGCTGAAGATATTCAATGACAGAACCTATAGAATCGGCAATAAGTCTTACGGCGGCAATAATAATTTCGCCAAAACTTGTAAACACGTTTGCAACGATAAGGCCAAAAGCAACAAGGGCATTTGATAAACTTATTATAATTTTAAGAAAATCATTTAAAAGTGAAAGGACCGGGCTTAACACAGAAACCAAGCCAATGATGTTGACAACAGTTTCCCCCAGGATTTTACCCCATTCAAAAAATTCAGAAATAACCTCATCAATTATCGGTTGATTTTCTGCAATCAAATCAGCCGCATCTCCCCAATATTTAGAAAAAGACATTCCCCATTTATAAATAGTCTGAATAATTGCCTCAAATCCAGCATTTATACTTTCAAGAGCAATGGCAAAATCTTTCCCATGTTCCATGCCAAGAAGGAAAGCAGCAGGAACTAATTTGAGGTTCCGGGTTAATATATTAAACTGATCCGAAACATTCAGTTGATTTAATCTTACAAAACTATCTATATAATCATCCTGGAGATCAAGAACATTCTTATATTTCTTTTCCAGTTCAGGGAGAGTCAGGACTAATTGAGCCACTACGTTACCGGCCCTCAGTCCGTATGCCTCCATAAACTTACCTATTTGACCAAGAGTTAATTTAATCTTTTCTCCAGACTCGCCTGTGTCTTTTGCGTAATCAATAACCCTTTCCCTTAATACTTTCAAAACACCCAAAACATCAGCCGGGGCATTAGGGTTAAATGCAAGGTTAAATTTTGTTTTAACCTCATCCAGATCCGGGCCTAATTGCATTGCTAAATCAGCAACGCCCTTAATGTCTTTACCACTCTCGGCCAAGAACGCTCTAAAACCTGTTCCTGCTGTAGAACTCCTGATTAAATATGTATTCAAATGTCCTATCATTGTGACGAGAAGTTTATAGTCAACTCCTGCCAATCTTGCCACATTACCGGAATATTTCAATGCTGTATTTAACTCAGTAAGTTCCATCTGTTCTTTTGACCACGTATATAAGACCACATTTGATATTTGCTGAAATTTTTCCTGTTCTGTAGAAACATCTTTAATAGTATCTCCAAAGATATTATAAAGACCTGCCATGCTTCTGGTGGTTTCCTGAATATCAGCCTGGGTTGCAAGAGCCAGTTTCATTGAAGTATCTGTAAAGTCAAGGGCATTACCCATTTCAATATTTGCGGAAACCAACTCATACATAGCATTTGTATATTCTTCAAGAGAGGCAGAATACTTTGTGGAAAAGGCTAATGCCTGAAGCTGAACTATTTGACGGAGGCTATCTGTATATTCTTTTCCTCCTTTTATTGCATCAGGACCTAACATTTCCGTAAAAGCGTTTTGTGCCTGTTCTGCTGATAATCCAGTGGCAAGAACACGACCAACGCCTTTATCCAGTTCTTTGAAGAGATCAACGCCCTCACGAATAGTATTTTTAATGCCCTGGATAGTTCCAAAGATTACAGTCCATACTGCCGCATAGGTGGCCTGCTGGACAATCATCTGGCCGAAATCTTTTACCATTCCAACAATTCCGCCCCCGATACGGCCAAGTATATCCTGGGACTGTTTTTGCTGTTGATTTATCTTCTCTTGCTGTGACACCTGCTTTGCTAACTGCTGATTAATTTTTTGTAAGTTTGAATATAGACGAGCATTAGGACTGACATTTTTCAATAACTGAAGGGCATTGGCAAATCTTTCCAGAAGTGCGACCTGCTGTGGGGTGATATTAAATTTAATTTGACCAATGGCGTTTGCTATGCCTGTAAGCTCATTAGCAATTTTACCACTGTCAATTTTACCAAGCATACCAACAGACTTCGCAAATGTTCCGAAATCTGCACCGCCTGTTATCTGAGGAAGTTTTATACTATCTATCTGGCTTAATGTAGAGGCTATATTTTTAAGTTTTGCTGCATTTACAGCACTTAACCCGGACATTGCTTTATTAAAAAGAGTTAGTTCTTTTGAAACAGCAGAAAGAGACGGGGCCAAAGTACTTAATTCTCCGGACAATCCAGTGGGAAGTGTTATATCAATCTTGAGTGGGGTAGCCCCGATTTCTTTCAGTGTTTTTGTTACAAGAGAATTTAATTCTGCTAATTCCTCCCGAACCTTGCTTGTTATCAGTTCTACTTCTACAGTGCCTTTAATGAACGGGCTTGCCATCTCTTCACCTTCCCCCTGCTTTTCCTATTTCTTTCTTTACCCCTAAAAGACCTTCCCAGTGATACACCCATAACATTTCACCCGTTTCCGGGTCTTTTACATATTCGCCTTCTTCGGATAATGGATCACTGTCTTTTCCGGTGTATGCCTTTTTTATCTCCCTTTCAAACGCAAAATAATCTTCAGGAGATGTCTGATCACATTTCTTTACCTTACCCATTACATTTGAAAAAGTTAAACATGTAAGTCTCTTTATATATCCATCCATGATATCTTCTCTCATTGCCAGGATCTTTGCAGAAGAGAGATATCCGAAATATTGCCACAAATCACAGTTCTTTAATTTATCGGGTGTTATACCTATTTTCAAAAACATTAAAAGGATATGTGCTGATACACAGTCACCTTTTGTTATTTTTTCTTTTGCTTCTTCTGGCTCCCACCCGGTAATTGCTTTGGGGGGACAGATAATCCGAAAGCTATATATTCAAACGCCTGAAGCTGTTGTATATCCAAAAAATTAGATACCTGCTCTCTGGTATAATCTCCTGTTCTGGAAAACACAAGGACAGCCATGTCCAGGCGGATTTCATTCATTTCATCATTATATTTTCTTGATATGGTTTTTAACTCATCACCTAAAGCGGTGGCCTTTGCTAAATTCTCAGGGTTCTTTGCAAACTCTATTCGTTCCTCTTCCGAATGAGGCAGTAATTTCTGAAGTTCCTCATTCTTTCCAAGAACATCATTGATTGACTTTCTTTTTAATTCATCTAACTTATCCTGTAGCTCCTGTAATTTTTTAAGGTCTTTATAAACCACAGGAAGGGCATGGTGTTCAATTTTGTCACATGTCCCTTTATCGTTCTTACGATATTCAATAAACACGACGGAATCCTCTCCCATCATTTTGGGCATACTTACCTCCTCTGCCTGTGTGAAATTTTCCAACTGTTTAGTTAGATCCATACTTAAAAGACTATCCACAAAAAATTCCTCCTTATATTTTTTTAAGGGAGGGTTTTAAGGCCCTCCCTATAGTTTCCTTATCCACCCAGACCTACGGGCCTTGTTCCAAAGGTATAATGAAGAATGGCTTTGTCAGATCTGCCAGGATCGAGAACTTCTGCCTCCATTGCAGGAGCAGTAAATTCACCATGGGTAAAACCAAACTCGATATTGCCAAGCATACGGCATCTATAGATATGGGTCTGGAATGTCTTAATCTTATTGTCCTGGGGATCTCTGAAATTCGAGATATGAGTTAATTCAAAGTAAAGTGGCTCATCATCAGAATGGAGGGTGAATTTTGTTATATCAGTAAATACAGCCGTTTCATAGAGAACAGAAACCTGAGTGGTATTCAGAGAACTATCAAGACCTGTTATAGACGTTCCGCCTGCTTCTGTAAATGTCCATACAGGATTGCCGTCTTCATCAAGTATTGAAACAGAGCCAGCAACATAGGCGACAGTTGTGGTAATGGCTCCACCTGAAACAGTTAATGTTTCAGGGACCATTATATTACCAGCAGTTGCAGCAGTGCCAGCACCCATCAACTGAAATACATCCATGATAAGCTGTGCATCGACTATTCTTATTCTTCCGGATTTTGTGTGAGTAAGAATGTCGAGAGGGAACAGTTTATCTCCACCCGTCTGACGGGTATCTTCTGCCGAAATGGACAAAGAAATTTCTTTCATTGTCGCAAATGTCATAAACCTGCTGGCAGTTCCAACAGTGAACTTGGCTCTTGCTTGTCCAACTCCTCTTAAAAGTTTCATTTAAAATCTCCTTTCCTTACGAAGTCTCACGAAGGAGTTTTTTATTCACCCTCGGAGCGCAAGTGATACAGTACTCGTTAAAGTAATCATAGACATCGGAGTGAAGAACTTCTGCCTGATCTTCCCGTTCCCACTCGAACATATCCCAGTAAGATATGTTGTCTGTCGAAAGAATCTGAGGAGTTTCCCCGTCAAGCAATTCTCTTATTCTTGATAATATTTTAAAGTTCAACGAACCTGTTGAATCCTTTGTTTGAACCCGTATTTGAACTATTTTCTTATCAAAAAACCTTATATCTAAATGTGGCCTGCTATATACAGAGGCAAGGACAAGAACTCTCGGAAGATTAATATATTCTGTCGGAATTCTCTTTAAAAACTTTTCAAACTTCTCTGCGTCTGTGGACTCTGCCGTAAGCCCCAAATACCCTAACAGGGTTACGTCTGTAGAGAGTTTGCTATAAATTGCTCTGTATATTGCATTGTTCATTTGAATATCACCATCTGCCTTGTAGTTTTACGGAAAGATTTATTTAACAAAAGTTGAGCAAATCTATTTAACCTATCCACTGTTAAGAATTTTTCCGTAGTATCTTTCAGCCTGAATTTACCCTGTATACCTTTGACAACTTTCCTTCCGCCTTTCAGGATATCTGCTCCATGTCTGAGTTTCCCTGTAAGGTCTGTCCAGGTAGAGCCTTTTCCACGTGGACCAATCAATTTTCCCGGCCTCGGAATAGTTCTGTTTGCAGGTTGTATGGCCCTTTCTGTCATTTCAGGAGTCCAATCAGAGGGCATATAAATACCTGTTCCACCTTCTGCATAGATGTGATGAGCGTCTATAGTGTTTATTAATTTAGTATCTACGGAAACAACAGTGTTTCCACCGGAGAGACGAATGTCAACATCTCCAGGATAAGAGTTTGTATTCTTATAAAGATTGTCTGTTGCAGCCACGTATTTTTTCTGTAGCCGGTTCATGTCCACAAAAAACTCAGACTCCAAAGCAATCTTTAAAGATTTCGGATTTAACATACTTACTCTTACTTTTCCCATTATTTCACATCCATTCCTAACTGGATTTGAAGATACCCCTCTTTTTTGAAAGTCACTATCTCCTGAATTATATATAAATTTTCTTCAATGGTCAATCTGTCCCCCTTAATAAGAGTATAAATATCCGGAGTAATGAAATCCAGATATCCTTTCTGCTCTCTTCCTATAGGGGTTGTGGTTTCCATTGTCCAATCTTCTTTTCTTAAAAAACCCTGTATTCCTGTATAAACTGTAGTTTCAAGATAGTTAAAATCAGCCTGTGTTGCATCTATAATGTTCAAAACCCTTCTGGTTGCAGTAATTCCGGTAACATTTATCTTTAATAAATACACCTGCCAGACCAAAACACCGCCCTGAATCTTTGTCTCCACTCTGGAAGATACAATGAACTTCTCTTCTGTGTCCACAGCATCTTGAACAATACACCCGGGCTGAAGAAGTGTCTGATAATGAAACAATCCACTTCTTCCAAACTGAGCTATGTTTTCATTTGCAGACCGTTTTATACCCATAACAAAACTATAGTCTGTGCCAAGAAGAACACCCTCTTTGCTATAGACGTTATAGGGCGATCCTATCTTCCTGCTGATGTTTTTAACTATCTTTGCAACCTTATCCACAGTTAGCCTCCTGCGTAAATATCAATGGTTATATCCCCGTTTGCAAGATGATCTGTAAAGAACAATTTTGTAACAGACGTTTTTGAAAGAATGAATCTGTCAAATTTTAGGGGGGTTCCTGTATCTGCTCCGAATTTCACTGTAACCTGTTTGCTGGCAATAAGCCAGAGTTCTTCTACTGTAGCGATTAATCCGGTGAAATCTAATTCTTGATCGGTTGCTCCCTCTGCAACCTCATAACTTCCTAACTTCTGGAATTTCTCTGTTGTCTGATCTATTGTAAAAGTATGGGTATCTTCATCTGCCCCATCTGTTAAAGTAAGATTTAATTCACCTTCAAACTGCATTGTCTTTTCCTCCTTAAATTATTTTTGATTTTATTTTCCACTCTCCCAGAAGATACTCTGCATCTTTCGGGATAGGTCCTGTCCTTGTTCTAAAATTAATTAAGATGGTGTCTATTTTAATAGACTTCATTGTGCTGAAGTCTTTAGAGTTCAGGAAGTCAATCAGGCACAGATATACTGCGGTTCTGGCCTTTGTCGGTATTTTCTGCTCTCCTGAACGATACGAAACTTTATATAAATATTCTGAGAAGAAGTAAGAACTCTTTCTTCGAATAGCCCTTGTCGGAAGAAGAATAAACTCGCTGTTTGCAATAACATCATAGGAATTATCGCTATTATATTCTTTTACGGATATAAGTGTTTTCGGAGGAGCAGTGAGTGTAAAAGTGTCTTTATTATTTCCCACTCTTTCATCCACACAGGTTTGAACAATAAAAGGCAGGTCAACATACTCCTGCACCCAGTAACCGGCCAGGTTTAACAGGGTTTCAAGTTGTGGGCCTGTATATGAAGTGAGATCCAGTTCGTGAGGATATTCCCGAAATTCTTTTTCTGTAATATATGCAGGGCTTATCTCAACAGGATTAATCACAGATAATTCATCTCCTTTCTGTTAAGGGCATTTATTATTCTGTTGTACTCTTTATACCGACAGGAGGGGCATCTGGAAACATCTAATTGAGAAAATATTTCTTTTCTTTTCGCACCTTCCCAGATTGCTTTAAAACTCTGCTCTCTCAAATCTCCCAGTGAAAATTTCGCTTTTCCCCTGAGAAATGGACAGAGATAAACATTACTGTCTGCACATACAACAGAAACTAATCCCTGAGAAAAACATTTCATATTCTCAGACTCCTGGAAATATTCAGGGTCAAAAGAAACCTCCAGTTTTCCTCCGGATAATAATTCTTTTTGACTTTCTATCATTTCAAATATTTCATCTTCCAACCGCTTTGATAAGGTATAACCCTTGATTATAGCAGGTTTTATATGTAGTTTCTTTACCCCTATAATTAAGAGCGATTCTATCAGCCGGGGTATTTCGAAATAGTTTTGGGCATTTGCAAGGAATGAAACCGTAACATTTGTAAGTTTCTTTATTCCCTGAATTATATTTGAATAAGACATGGGATCTGATTTATGTAATTTCTTATGTGTTTCATACCCTCCAGCATCCAGAGATATTTCCACAAAATCACATTTTCGTATGGTTTCAATGTTCTTTAAAAGACCTTCTCCATTAGTTATCAGTCCTGTTTTAAGACCCAGTTCCATAGCTTTTTGTAAGAACAAGGGAAACTGATTATGCTGAAGCGGTTCCCCTCCTCCGGAAAAGACTATAAAAACAACACCCATTTCCTTTAACTCTTTCAATAGGGGAAAAACTATCTTTGATTTTAAAGAAGTTGGTGTCTTATACCGAAATCCTTTATTCAAACACCATGGACAATCATGTCCACACTGGTTTGTCAAATCCAGTTCCACCGCTAAAGGTGCGGTGTGAAAGTTGAGCCGGGTCATATCAACCCTATCTTTAAAATCCCACAGGTTTTTAAAATGGGCGAATAGAGACTTCATAATTAGTTTCTCCATAAAGTTCTTGTAGAAATCGTTTTGGTGAAGATGCCAGGTTTTTTTTAAAATCCATCATAGACTTTGCTGACCATTTTTGATTAAAGTAATTTCCGTCTTCTCCCATAAATCGGGCAATCTTTTCATTTTTCCTCTTTACCTGTGTGCAGGTATGAAAGGCCCTGTGAAAGCAATGAGAATGAGGGGTGTGATATATATTATAGCCTGCCTGCTTTAGTCTTAACTGAAAATCAAAGTCTGAAGAATAAATAAAGAAATTTTCATCAAACAGGCCTATCTCATCAAAGACTTTTCCATTAAACATAGCACAGGCAAGTGTTCCCCATTGAACAGGAATAACAGAAGTGTTTGGTCTAAACCCCGGATGGTGTGACATTTCATAATGAAAAGGATCTGAAAGTTTCGGGCCATCAGACTGAATAAAACTTCTCATCCTGGAACATTTCAGAATATTATCAACCATCCCGGCATCAGGATATTTCTCAAAAACTTCCAGCATTGGAATAAGCCAGTTTTCTCCTACCTCCAGATCTGAGTTCATTATAACAATAAAATCCTGCGGAGAACGCTGGTTTCTCAAAAACTTAATTCCTTCATTCCACCCCTTTGATACACCCAGGTTCCGGTCTACTTCCAGTATATACCCTGTTTCATGCTTATCAGAATAATATCTCCTGAGAAAGTCCACAGAACCATCCTCTGAGGCGTTGTCAACATAAATCAACTTCACTGAATATTTAGTATTTCGTGAAATAGACTTACAAAGAGGAAGTAAAACATCCTCATTATTATGGACTAAAACTATAACACTAACAGCATACTCTTTCACTGCAAAGTGCCTCCTCTACTGCCTGTAAAACATCCAGGGGTGCATGGTTCATACAGGGCGGATATACACGGGATTGGTTTAAATACTTACATTTATCCATATGTGAAAAACAGAACTCACAGAACTCTGAGGTTTTGCAGAGCACTGTAACATTGTTATAATATTTAACTCTGAAATCCGGGTTGAATGGACCAAAAAGAGTTACTATGGGTTTATTCAATGCCCCTGCAACATGGAGGGGTCCTGTATCACAACAGACCATAATATCACAGAAATCTATAACAGCACACATTTCTCTTACTGTCCATGGCTCAGAAGAAGGAGAAAATCTCTCCCCTCTGTTTATCATGATAATGTTGTAATCTTCGCTTGCTTCATCGGCAAACTCTTTCCAGTATTGCCAGCTTCTATTTCTGGCTCCAGAAGAATGAGGGGCCAGAGCTATTGTTCTCTTATACGGATTTATCTTTCTTTCTTTTAATAGACGTTCTTTTACAACAGCTCTTTCTTCATTGGAAAGGTATAGTTTCGGAAGTTTGGGTTTTCCTTCAGGGTCTATTCCTGCCCAGTGATAACAGGCATCTACTGCATGTGTTTCTTCAGCATATTTATTTTTTTCAATACAGCCTCGGAAGGTAAGCGGCCTGTCATATGTTCCATACAATTCTTTTGTCATGGGAGGAGGATATCCCTTTTTCCTCCAGTTATTCAATTCTATATTAACATAAATATTTCGTATATTCGGATTGTTTTTGAATACATCCCAGAACATAAAATGGCAATAGTAATCCACTGTATGCCCTATAGAATGTAAATACTCCGCTATGGGCAGAGTAAATAAAATATCTCCCAGACCTCCTTCTCTGTGAAAGAGTATTTTCATAGGAGAGTGTTCATCAACCTTTGTATTTTTTGTTTCCTGAAAAGAAAGTTCTTTACCCGTTTTCTTTTTGTGTTCTATAATTTTGCGGAGAGCATCAATTTCTTCGTCGTTTGAAGTGCAGAAATAGTGATTGTCAAATTTAATATTCTTCCAGTAAGTTCCATTTTTCTGAAGGGGCAATTCCAACTCAGGGTATCGTGGAGAAATAAAAAAAACCATATACTTTCACCTCGATAAAGGAGGGGACCTCGAAAAGTCCCCTCTCTTCATATTTAAGCAGCCAGGTCGAATATCTGTCCAGAACTGAGATCGGTTCCACATTTCAATGTGCCATAATATGTCATCATACGGCCCAGTGTGGTGTTTATTCTGGCAAGTTCACTCATCATAATACCAGAAAGGTCCATCTTATACCATACGGAATGATCTATCATAGCACAACTTCCTACTGGAATGTGATCGTCAATATCTATCTGAACTACGAAATATCCGGTGTTGAAGGTAGAAACGTCTTTACCTGCTTCCAGCTCTCTGTTTCTGCCAAACCAGATGTTTGTAGCCCAGTTGTTAATAGTTCCTTTCTGGGTGCTATTAACATAAAGATACTGCGGAAATCTTCCGGTCATTCTATCTCGGATTGCCTTTGCCAGTGTTTTGATATGGCTCTCATCTAATACTGCGGCATTTGCATCCACAGTGTTATTAGTTAAGAACTGGAACATACCATCGCACTGAACATCAGTTAATCCCTGAGTTCCGGGAAGAGTGGTCGATCCTACACCATTGACAAGAATTTCAGCTATTTCGTCAACCAGTTCAATGAACCGGAGCTTAACCTGAAGTTCGAGTTCGTTCTGGAACGCCTGAAGTGCATTGCCGGGTCCGTGTATCTTCCATGTTCCGCCACCTACACCGCCAAACGCTTTTGCAAAGAGTAATAGCTGTTTGTCAGTGACTTCTGCACATCTACCAACCTGATAAATGTTGTTCGAAGTCCTGGTTGGAGCAGTGGAATATACAGAGGGTTTATCTCCATCGTCAAAATGACTTCCGGTTCCTGTTGCTCTTGTATAAGACATCTTACTCCAGTAATGGGGATCTCCGTTGACGTTTTCATCCACCATTAACCTTTGTAAGAACTTATGTTCGGGGATTCCATCCAGGTAAATTATCTGGGATAAATCCTGAGTATGGAACATAGCCCCGGTAGTGGCCGTCTGTTTGGCCTTTTCGAGATAAGTTTCAACTATATCTATTGGATTAAAACCTTTCATTTTGGGCTATCCTCCTTTACTCTTGATTTCCCATGTCACAGACAAGTTTGAAAACTCTATCTGCCTGGGTTTCCTGCATAGGGAATCTATCCCTTTCTATTGTGCCTTTTTCGATCTCACTTTTAATGAAATCTTCTACCACTGTGCCATTCACAGAAGGAAGGCTAACCTTTTTCTGGATGGCATGTTTGAAGAGGTCCTCAAGACCAGGGCCGTCTGGAAGAACAGGAGGATTAGTCCTTTTCTCTCCGACAAGACCTTTTTTGAGTGTCTCCATATCTTCTTTATAGGCTTTTGCAAACCCTGCGAAAATATCGTTTCGGGATGCTTTTTCTACTTCAGTTGCTTTGGTTACAACCTCCGTAACAGAGGCCATCAGGTCAGTTTTAAACTTCTCCATTTCAGCCGTAAAGTCTGCTTTGGATAAGTACTGAGGCTCCTGTGCTGGTTCTGTATTTGAAGGTGTTTTTTCTTCCGATTCTGTAGGATCAGCAGTTTCCGCTTTTTCAACATTTCCCACAAGACTATAAAGAAAGTCCAACACTTTTGACTTCTTTTCCATTTCGTTCTTTCCCTCCTTACTTTTTACAATAAGCAATTTTGCTTCTGGGTTGACCGGCTCAGATTCGTCTTCGACGATTGAGATCCAATCTATGATTAAGTCCTTTAACTTGTACTCACGCATTACGAACAGCCTCCTTTTTTGCCCTTCCTGCAATAGAAGCTCCTTTGATAAGGCCCTTTTGTGCTTTGTCTAAAAGGTCCGGGTCAAGCGGCTGCATACCGACAACCCAGTCACCGGCCTGTATTTCTCCTGATTTAATCAGTTCAATTATCTTTTCATCAAACACAAAACTCTCCACAACCTCTGCTGATTTTTTATAGTTATGGTTCCTGTCTCCTTTTCTGCTTCTCTTCACAAAGGAAAAAGCGGCCTTTTTAAGTTCAGGCAGTTCTATCATATCTCCCTGTGTATCAAAGATATCTGCCTTTGAAGCTATGAAATATAATATCCCAAGACCAGTATCAGCACTGGCCTTTGAAAGTTCCACATTTAAATCTTCAGGGAGTTTTACATCAAATAAAAATGCCTGTGATTTTATTTTCTCTTTTGCTTTATCGAAATTCTTTATTTTCTCTTTATTCTGGTGTATGTATTCCCATGCCTCACCTATAAAGTGTCTGATTGTATTCTCAATAGTCGCTTCTTTCATCATTTCACCTCTGTTCATTATAAACACCGGATCGGCCACCCTGAACATTTTCATTACGGGGTTGACCTCCTCCGGGGTTATTATCTTTCATTGCTTTATTTCCCACAAGTTTTTGAGGCTGCATGGTTGCTCTGGCAACATCTTCTATTGTCTGAATAGGCTGGACATTTACGGCCATAAGCGGTTTGTCATATACAGGCCCTTCAATTTCCTGAAGTCCTGTAAGACTACGAACCTCGTTTGTCGAAGCTCCAGCCATTGCCATTTTCTGCGCAATATTCAATAAGTGCAGTGAACTTCTTCCTTTTACACCAGGGATTATCTCGAATTTCCCTTTAAACTTCGGATATATTTCTTCTATCTTTTTTGTTAATTTTCGGAAGAATAATACAGAGCGTGGAGTAACAGTTCCCTCTTCAAACGCTCTTTGAGCCTCTTCTTTCTCTGCTGATTTACCCTGCGTAGAAGAGAGTAAAACGGGATCTGTTCCCATAGCACCACAAACTTCTAACTTATTAAATTCCCTTATCTCCAGATATTTTACATCAGCAGTAGAAGCACTGTCTCTGACAAGCTTAATTCCTCCGATTAAGAACATAGGAGAATAGGCATTTGCCGGATCTCCATACTCTTCCTTAAGCCATTGTTTATTTACCTCTGCTTCTCCAATACTGCCTTCCTCAAGAGACATAATTATGCCTGCTTTTGTGAAATTATCAAAGTAGGAATTTGTATATTCTTGAGCAGAGATTTCTGTTTTCAGGGAACGAATAAGACAGTCCAGAGGACTGGTTCCCTGTGCATCTAATTTTACTTCAAGAACCTGCTCCGGATAAAAGTATCTTGTATTCGGACCTGCTCCCATAACATAAGGGACTGCATTTAGCGGTTTTACTTTACCCTGCGGTTTACCCATTGGCTCAAGGAAACTCTCCATATCTGTTCCATCATATATCTGCTGCACCCATCCAATGAGGGTGTTTTTATGGCGTTCTAATTCAGGATCATTTAATTCAGGAAAGTTCCGTAAATATTGGTCCATACGGACAGGTTTTATAGTTCTGAAGTCTGCCCTGTATATTGCAATCAGGGTGTTAAATGGAGGGTGGTTTTCAAGGAAATCAAATATGAAATACGCCTTTCCATTAATAGCGGCATCTATATGATATTGTTTTAAGAGTTCTTCAAAGACCTGTTCCTCATTGACGTTTTTAAAGAACTCATCTAATCCTTCACAAAATTTCTCTATCTGTGGTTTTACTTTCCCGTCTTTTTTACGGGGAACAATACTATATCCTGCATTTACAGCACTGTTTGCGGTCTTTTGAGCACAGGCATAAACCCAGGATATTGTTTTATAAAGGAAGTCATTTAACCAGCAGGAATCGAGAGGGTTATCTGTAGAAAACAAAAAACGAGAATAAGAGGGCTTACCCCTTAATAGTTCCGTCTTACTTAAGGTGTAAGCCTTCTGTATCTCGGATAACATTTTTTCTTTAAATTTTGGCTTTATCTCGCCATTGCGTTTTTCAATCGGGGAAATTACTGCTTTCACTTTTTCCTCCGTAATTCCCCTTACTCTTCCTTACGGTGCTTCTTCTTCTCCTCAGTTAAATCTTCCCAGTACTCATCTTTACATTGATGACAGCAACAGATGAGTTTTATTTTATCCATGTGGTCAACCCAGAACCGTTCCACTCCACAGTGCGGTGTATTTTTGAATGGGCCGGGAAGGGCTGAAACATGGCCTTTTATCTGTTTGTTCTGTGGCCTTTGAATATGCCTCAGATGTTCCGGAAGAGGCTGATTGCTTTTCGTCGCTTCTTTATTATAGTTCTCTAACCGATACTTGGTTGCATTGGCTGCCTTGGCAGTTGGTGAAAGTAGAAGCGAAGCCGATTGCTCTTCGTGAGGGTAAAATACTTCAGGAAGTCCCTGGAGATTATTTTTACTTGGCCTTGCCTTAGATGCCATACATATTTTTCTTTTACATTTTTCACAGGTATTATATACAAGGCCCATTCCATCCCCTATATTGACCTTTTTATTCCCGAAGGACACCCATTCTTCCGGTTTATCCATCCAGATTACAGGTTCCCTGCAACCCGGGATTTCACACATCCACGGTTGCAAGTTCCCTGTTCTCAGGTCATTTCTTAATTTATCAAGATCCACTTTATGCTTCATTACTACCTCCTATATTATAGATATATATTAAATTTGTCAAGACCGTAACTTTCTTATTTTTTCAATGACCTTCTTTCGACCTCCATTCATAATCTCTCCATTAGAAGTCATTGTATTGCCTCTCCACGACACTTCGCAAGTATGTCCGGGTAAGTATTTCCAGACTTTATTTGCATGTGTCATTCTGGCCCATAAATCCCAATCCTCATGACTTTCCACCGCATCATCAAACATTCCAACATCATTAATTAATTTTTTTCGAAACATAATGCAGCAGACCGGAATAAAATTTCCACCCATCATTCTATGAATAGAAAATTCTCCGCATTTACAGGGGATTCTATCTTTTGCATGAACCCACCTTCTGCCCTCATCCTCTCTGTGAAACTGTTTGTTATAATCTGTATATGCCAGATCCACAGCAGGATTACTGTCAAGACATTTAATCAATCTATCAATGTGATCCGGGTAGAAAACATCGTCATCATCAAGACAGATAATATATTCCCCTTCTGCCATTCGAAGTCCTATATTTCTGGCTCCTCCCAGAAGAACTCCTTTTTTATACTTTATATATGTAGTTCTATCCGGAAGTCCATAGATACGGGTAATTTCTTCCTGACAGAAGGGAACGTCATTAACCACTATTATCTCGAAATCTTTTGAGGTCTGATAGAAAAGACTTCTCAACGCTCCTATAAACCAATCAGGCCTATAATGAGCGACCAGGATTACAGAGCATTTCATGAATTAGCAAGTGCCCTCGCTTTCTGTGCATATTCATCCTGTAATTTTCTCTTTTCCTGTGATACTGCTCTGGAATGAACTCTATAAGAGTATAACGGATAGGAGAGGTTTGCAATCCGATATTTCTTTGACAATCTCACCCAGAGGTTATAATCCTGTGCAAATTCGAAATTTTCATCATATCCACCAACAGCATCAAAACAGGATTTTCTTATCATTGTAGAACTATGACCAAACCAGTTTTGCTGTTTCAATCCCTCCTTGAGTTTAACACTATCTGTTATTACGGGAACAATGGACAAATATTTATCTGCCGCATCTATTCTGTAATAAGAGGTTCCCACGACAGCAACATCAGGGTTTTTCTCCATAAACTCCACCTGAGTTCTCAGTCTGTTTAAATGGCTCAGATCATCTCCATCCATAACCGCAATGTATTTTCCTTTTGCCTGTTTTGCAAGGAAATTTCTTGCTTTGTTATAAGGCTGTCCCTGGAACACTTTCGGATTAGCTTCAACCGGGTGTATCTGTGTGACACATTCCCAGTTTCCGGTAGTGTCCATAATAAGAAGTTCAAAGTTATTATAGTTCTGGTCCATTATACTCTGAACAGCTTTTTTAAAGAAAGGGACACTGCTTTTCCCTGCAACCATGCAGACTGAAACAAGGGGTCCTGTATCAGGAATATGTGTTATCTGCTTTTGCGGATTATGCTTATATATGCTTTCAACCATTTCATCATGGCCTTTGAGATATAAATAGCCCCTGGAGTCTTTAAACGCAAAACTTTTCTTCTCAAGTATTTCATCATACATGGGGCTTCCCGGCTGTCCTACGAATACACAGGGCCAATAGAAGTTAGGTTTGAGTTCATCAACAAACTCCTGATTGAGTTTCCTGTCTCCTTCTGTTTCTCCCGGGAGTCCATACATGATAGTCATAGCAGTTTTAATCCCTAACTTCTTACACAAATCAAACATTTTCTTTGTCTGTGTTTTAGGGATGTATTTATCTATAGCCTTAAGCATTTTAGTAGATCCAGACTCTACCCCTATATAAAGCCCTTTACACCCTGCCTGTGCCATTTTGGTTAGTATTGTCTGATTTAAAGTATCAGTTCTGCTTTCACATGCCCAGGAAATCTTTATTCCTTTTTCTATAAGAAGGTCACAAATTTTCTCTACCCTCTTTTTATCCACCGTAAAATTATCTTCTCTGAAATATACTGCTTTTGCCCCGAAATCTTTCATAAGCTGTTCTATATCTTTTACAACCCTTTCAGCAGAAAAAGAGGTCCACTCTCTGCCCCAGATACCTTTTACGGAGCAAAATCGACAGGGATATGGACATGCTCTGGAGGTATTCATTGTAAATACTGGGCTTTCTTTAAAGAAAAGGGAGTCCCAGGCATAATAAGGTTTTTTTGCAACAAGGTCATATGCAGGGAAAGGAAGAGAGTCGAGATCTGTTATTCTTTTTCCTCTCATATCAATTATCCTGTCTTTTGCTGTTCCATTGACAATATCAATAATAGCTCTTTCACCTTCTCCTATTACAACATGGTCAACTTCCATGGGGATTTTATCCGGTGGACATACTGCCATATGAGGACCGCCCAGAATGATTTTACAGAGCACTCCTTTTCTTTTTCTGAGAAAGTCTACCTTATAGACCTTTTCTATACAGTCGTTCCAGCAGGCTGTAGAGCAATAAATTCCTACAAACTGGATATGTTCCCTCTCAATTAACCCCATAAAATCTTCCATGGGCTGCGGATTAGAATAATCATCCCATAAGTAAGCAGCGTCGCCATGCTCTCTGAGCACAGAGGCGAGGTATAACAACCCTATAGGCGGTCTTTTCTCATTAAGAAAAAAGGGGCTGTTTACAGGAGTTTTGCCATTAGTCAGAAGAATTCTCATCTTTGCTTTCCTCCTCTTTTTTGAATTTAATAATGTTTCTCATCCCTTCAGCACAGGATTCCAGAAAAGATTTATAGGATAACAGCCTTTTCTCTGATAAAATTAATATCCTTCCTACCTCTGTTGACCCGTATTTTACTTTTACCAGGTCTTTTATAGATTGTTTGATACTCTTTATCTCTGCTTTCAGGATATGCAGAACTTTATAAGGATCTCTGACAATAGCCGCCTCTGTCAATTCTCCCAGTTCCTTTATCATTTCCTGTCCTATATGGTGATCTCCATAAAGGGCAATCAGTTTCCTGAGATCCTCTTTCTGAAAACTCCTGTCATAGAAATCCTGTAGGATCACTTCTGCTTTTTTCAGATCTTCTACAGGAGTAAGCGGAATTTCTTCACCATCGATAATAGCGAACTCCACCTGTTCTTTAACTTCTTTTCCATCCCGAATTTTAGTTACTTCTTTCCAGACAGTGGGAGCATCCACCCCTTCTTCCGGAAGAGTTCTCCTTTTCATTTCATCCTGAACTTCCTTAAGTTCCTGTAACATTTTTATTCTGTCTTTATTTTCCATCTTTAACCTCCAGTAATACTTTTTTGTAGGATATTTCTCTAAATCTTACTATATCTTTTAATTCCGGGAGACGGGAGAAAAAGAAATTCACGCCTCCCTCTGTCTCCATTTCAAAGGTCCAGCCATGCATATCATTTATATGCTTTGGGGATAATCCCCTGGCTATTTTCTCCAGAGTAACAGGAAATATTTTTTCATCCATATTATACCTTCCTTCCTACAATGTATATCTCAGGCTTTAGCCTGTTATCCATATTTGCAGCATAACAGGCCAGAGCTATTGCCCAGAATTTGTCTGCATGGTGTTTTTCATTTCTTTCCACATCATACCGGACATTTTTCATAGGAGTAATCATCTGTTTTATGCTATGAATTTGCATCATCAGATCTTTATCCGGTTGGAGTTCTATTATCCCATCTGTAAAGAATATCTTCGTAGTATTCGCCATTTCTGCTTTTGAAGAGTTTGTAAATTCCACAGGCTCAATAATACGAGGAAATTCTTTCTTTAGGTCCTCAGACATGTTCATACCAATTTTACTTCTATCAATAGCCACCGCCCCTATTAGCCTTTGATATGTATTAATGAAATTCCTGAGATATTCTTTTTGAATATGAAATTCCGTATTATCAAAAGTTTCGTTATAGAGATGAATAAACTTATTACAAAGAGCATCTTTCCTTAAATCAAAAACAAAGAACTCTGAGGCATTACGAACACGGCCTACATCATATCCACAGTAAAGACGGCCCTTTGTATGTCTTCCTATTTCCTCAAGGTTTTTAGGAAGAACTGCCTGAAGTTCCTCATCAAAGAACCTCATTCTTTTGGTTATCAAATCATAAGGAAAGAATGAAGTTGCTTCGTCAAAAAAGTAACCCTCAAACTCCTGTTGAAATGCTTCTATATCACCCAGAGCTTCATAGAGTTCCAGAATTGCTTCTGTTCCGTATTTCTCTAACCGGCAGGGTGTTGTAAGCATATGTGCGTCTTTTCTGGCCCCGGCTACATCCTTACAGTAAAAAGGACTGTCCCACCAGTACCAGAGAAACCTGTCATAGTTTTTATACTTATTCCCTGCTCTGGAGAAAATATCATAAAACAGTCCGAGTTTTCCAAAAGGGGTAGATCCGATAAAGAGTTGCTTATCAGGATTTCTCCTGATCATTGGAACAGTGTCTTTATAAGACTTTGCCTGATCCGGGAAAAAAGCAAACTCATCCAAGTAAACATCCGCATTTTGATATCCTCTGGTAGAAAAAACAGACATTATTTCAGAGTGGTTTTCATATTCCACACCCAGTGCGTTATCTTTTGCCAGCTTCACCTGAAATCTGGCAGGAACGCCATCGGAGAGCATCTTAACCAGTTTAATTTTTTCCTTTGCTTCTGCCAGATTATATGAGACAATGAGGCTCCTGTGCCCTTTAATCATATGAGATTTAGCAACAGCCCTTCCAGCCACACAGATAGTAGACCATCCCATCTGTCTGGACTTAACACCCATGTTATACCTGCCATATGAATTAACAACCCCTACCTGGAAATCATCCAGATGCAGGGGCTGATCGTTATAATGACAAAGAGATAACCAGTGTGCTGGCCTTGCAAGCATCTCTATAGTGTAGTCAGAAACTTTATTTACCTGAAATATGTTCTGATATTTTTGCAAATACTGTTTTGTAGTATCAGAGGTAATCTTTACTTCTTTTTCTCCGAATTTCCAGTAGGACATAGTGCCTCCTCAATTGCGGCTAATCTTTTTTCCAAAATAAATAAAACACCCGGATCTATTTTCATTTCCTGTTTAACAAGACGGCAATCATCTTTTCCATTCCATGCCATACACTTTTCTTTAATACATGGGTTAAAATGATTTAGAAAACACCGGGTATTAAATGCTTCTATGATTTGCTTATCTGCTTTATTCACGAATAATCCTCCTTAACATATCTTTTGTTACCTTTCCAGTTCCTTCCTGTGTAATAGAGAGTGCTGCTGCCACATTTGCCACAGAACAGGCTGTTTCAAGACACTCGCCATTAGCCAGACATATTCCTAAAATAGCATTGAAAATGTCTCCTGCTCCGCAAACGTCTTTAACATTCTGCTCCAGTGCTTTTCCCCATCTGATACGACTTCCACCATAAAAAAGAGCGTAACCCTCATCACCACAAGTTAAAACACAAGGGGCATCATAGAGACTATATACTCCTTTAACAAGGCCATCGGCAATACCAACAGATTTCTGAAGTAACTGTCTGGCCTCTTCTCTATTCGGGGTGATAACGTCAAAGTCCAGGAATTTATAGACTTTTCTATTACAAGGTTTCGGGTCCAGAATAACCTTCACATGATCTTTCTTATAATCAGAGATTGTCTTACATAACCTCTCTGACACCACTCCTTTTCCATAATCACTCACTATTATAAAGTCTATCTCATCATTTGTCGAGAGTATTCCCGTGAGGAACTCCACTATTCTGTCTTCTGTTTCTCCTCTGTGGGCTGATACACAAGCGTCTCTGTCCACTCTGCAAATGTGTTTCCCATCTTGCACTATTCTTATTTTTCTAGTAGTGCTTCCGGGATAGGTAAAGTCAAAATAGGCTATATTCTCATTTGAAAACATAAACCTCAATTTATCCGCAAACATATCAACTCCAACAGTCCCTATAAGCATAACATCTTTTAGCCCTAAACACTTGAGTTTATGGGCAACATTTGAGGCTCCACCGAGTTCATAATGAACCTCATCCATTTCCAGAAGCGGCACTGGAAACTCAGGAGAAACACCTTTTGTTTTTCCTTTGTAATACTCATCGAGCATTATGTCTCCCACGACCAGACCCTTTGTTTTGGGTATGTCGTCGAGCAGTCTTCGTATTGCTCTTTTTGTTTCGTTCCCTATTTCTTCCATTTTCCTCTCCTTTCGGATAAGTTTTTATTTCCTGACCAACCAGTTTTTTATGTTTTACCCAGAGATCAACCATTTTTTCGTGAAAGAGCATATTCTTTATCTATTGCCTCCCTGATAAGATCCTGATATGTCTTTCTCTTCCCATCTGCCCTGATATCTTTTCCAGAAAACCTCTCATCTGCAATCTCAAGGAGTTTATCCCTCCATGAGAAAGGGAGGGTTAAATTTATCTGGACGGGAACATCTTCTTTTTTCGGCATATTTCACCACCCTTAAAAAATTACCCCATCCAAGGGGTGATTTCTACGAAACTGGCTTGTGTGGACCTTCTTCGTAGATGAATAAATGTTATTTAAAATATGTTAGGTAAATACATACCTACATACATATAATATTCAAAAAAGAATAAGGTGTCAAGTGTATATACATACATATTGACCTCTTTTGTTTTTCTCCGTATAATATTTATTACAGTTAAAATCATTACCCTTTCTCTTCCATAAAAAATGATTCTCCCGGAGGCTGTTAGCGGTGACAGCCTCTAAACATTTCTAGACTATCTTTAATTTCGGTCTATCCGCTAATTTCTGTGTCTGTTGTGTATTCCCTTTTTCCTCTATTTCTCTTTGTAGTCTCCGTAATTCCTGCTCTTCCTCTGCTGTTCTTTCCATATAAACAACACCATCACCGGGGACTTCTGATCTTTGATATGCCTTTAATTCCTCCATTTGTAATTTCTTTGCCACTCTTTCAATATCACTTTGAAGATCCTGTGATTTTACGAGATCAGGAAGTTCTTGTGCAAATGTATATCTCTTATCCAGTGCTTTCATGAGGGTATCTCCAAACTCGCCCATAGACTTAAACCCATATTTTGCAGGGTTCATTTCCACCTGTCCAATCTTTGTTCCTTTAACATTACCCATTTTACTTCGAATTTCCTGTTCTTCTTCATAGCCCATGGCAACCTTTATACAGTCAAACTCCATTTCATCTGCCATCATCAGGAGCATATTCAGCCACCTGTCTGTAATAGTCAGGTTTTGAAGGACTATTTGATGGTTTGTAGGAAGTTCAAGGCCTTGAGGAATTTCTATTGCTGTATTAAACAATTCTCTTTTTAATTCTTCTCTGCCTTTCCAACCTCTGGACATAGCAGCCCTTCCGACAACAGCCCTTGAAAACTTATACTTATCTTCTATCCACTGAAGAGATTTGCCCCTTTCATACTCTTTTTTTGCAATAAACAGGTCATCTTCAGTCAACTTTGTCTTTATGCTAACAGTTTGTTCCATATAAAACTTTTTATCATCCCTCATACAAACACCTCCGAAAATATATTATCATAAATTTATAAAAATAAAAAGACCGTAAAAACGGTCTGAAAAAGTTGACTAAAGAAAAAATTCGCTTATTCGATCCACACGACAGTATTCACCCCCTCTATTTCTTTTATAGTCATACCATGACGTTCCAATACTTCTTTAATGCCTGGAATTTTATCATCCGGAACACCTTCCAGAGTATCTCCCGGAACTAATTCCAGAGCATCATTAATTCGTATTATAGCCTGTCTTTCCCAGTATTCATTAAAAGGACTGTCCATTAACACCTTCATTCCTCCCACTGTTTAATTCTTTTATAGTTTTCTTCAGGGCACGTATTTCCGCCCTCAGTCTCAGGGTGTTTATTTTTGAAATATCTGCATATATCTGTCTTGGTTCATTCTTTCTATGACAAACTCTTAAATCCTGTTTTACTACATCAAGGGGGATGTTTTCTTCCTTCAGGATCTTTACCATAATATCATAAACTTTCGTAGGATATCCAGATCCGACATTATAAATTTCTCCCGGTTCCCCGAAAGTCATAATCATCTCATATAATTGTATTGCTCCTTCAATATGAAGATAGTCTCTATATGCCTCCAGGTTTTCGAGAATTATTTTATCTCGCCTGCCCTCTTTCAGTTCTGTTATCTGGCTATATAAAGATCCTACAAAAAGGGTTGGTGAAATTCCCTTTCCATAGAGATTAAAGGTCCTTGCCATAACAACATCCACATACCATTCCTTAAAGGCAAACTGCATTATTTGTGACTGCATAACCTTTGTCAGACCATACACAGAGGATGGATTTAAAGGATCTGTTTCTTTAATAGGGGATGGAGTATTCCCGTATTCAGCAGCAGATCCTATAAGAAGAACTCTGGCAGAATAATCCCGGGCTAATCTTAATATATCATATGTGGCTAATACGTTATTAACATGGTCGATTGCATAGCAATCTGTAAAGGACCCCCTTAAATGATATATCTCTTTCGGACATTCTGAGGAAATAACCTCTTCTAATTCCTCTATACAATCACCATCATAAGGAATAACTGTATTTTCTGGATTTCGTTGTAAATAAGGGACTAAATATTTCCCTGTGAAACCGCCTGAGTTTGTTACTAAGATTTTCATAACCCCATCTCCTTATAGTTTAAATTCGCATAATCATAATCCTCCGGTCTGCCTATGTCGAGCCAATGGCCCTGATGACGGAAAACCTCTATCTTTAATTTTTTTCTGATACCCTCCAGCATCAGGTCATCAAATCCATAAAACTTACCTTTAGGAAGAGAGTCAATAACAGCCCTTTTTATGCAGTAAATACCCATACAAACAGTGAAATCATATACGGGTTTTTCCACAAACTCTCTTAATCTGTAATGAATGTCGTGACAAACTACTCCAAAATCAATCTTTGTTTTTCTGTCATAAACTGCCAGTGTTACATCATTATCCTTAAGTCTGTGATACTCATACAGTGACTTGTAATTCAAATCACAGAGAGTATCACCATTCATTACAAGAAAGTTCTCAGGGAGATCCGGGATTAATGTAATAGGTCCCACTGTGCCTAATTGGTTTTCATCAAAAGAGTAGTCTATGTCAACATCCCATGCCTCACCATTTCCGCAAAAGGCCTGTATTAAATTAGCTTTATGACTCACCGCAAGGGTGATGTTTATAAAGTCATACTGTGCCAGTTGTTTAATAATTATTTCCAGCACTGCCTGCTCTCCTACGGGCATCAGTGGTTTTGGTATTGTAGTAGTATATGGTTTTAACCTTGTTCCTTTTCCACCGGCTAATATAACTGCTCTCATATATGGTACACCTCCGAATCTTTATATAAATGTTTGTTTAGCGTAAACCAGTTTTTAGTTTGAAAAAGACCGCCCCTTAAAGTATGTTTCTGCCTCCAGCCTGTAAGGGTATGGAGTTTACGGGAATCCCCACATAATTTGCTAACCTCTGATTTGCCAGGCCTTATTCGAATATCATCTACTTTGATTTCTTTGCAATGGGGAATGGTGAGTAAGAGTTCAGTAATAGACGTAGCCGCCCCTGTAGCAATATTAATCTCTTCTCCCACTGTTAAATCTGATTTCGCAATCTCTATAAACCCTGAGACGGTATCATCCACATAAACAAAATCCCTTTTTGCTTCCAGATTTCCTATGTGGATTTCTTTCGTCCTCGATAAAGACTGCATAATTATTGTCGGAATTACAGCCCTCATTGATTGCCTCGGACCATATGTGTTAAATGGCCTCACAGTAGACACGGGTAAATCAAAAGACCTGTAGAAGGCCTCTGCCAGTTTATCTGCCGCTATCTTTGTCGCAGAGTAGGGAGATTGCCCCTGAAGAGGATGTTTTTCATCCATAGGCGTGTAGAGGGCTGTACCGTAGACCTCAGAGGTGGAGGTGATTAAAACCTTCTCCACTTCAACATCTCTGGCAGCCTGAAGAACATTCAATGTGCCTTTTACATTTGTGTCCACATAACTATCTGGAGAATGATACGAAAACGGGATGCCTATTAGGGCTGCTAAGTGAAATATTACATCACAGCCCTTTACAGCCTCTTTTACTCCATGTGGATCTCTTATATCTCCCAGGAAAAACTCTACGTCTTTATTCCCTTCCAGCCATCCCTTATGTCCCCTTGACGAATACCGGATAAAGGCTTTAACATCACATCCCTCCTTCACCAATGCCTCTGTCAGATGAGATCCTATAAACCCTCCGGCTCCTGTGACAAGAACTTTCTTTCCTGATAGTTTCATTCTCTCCCCCTTTCCCAGTTCTCACAATATACTATGTCTGGATTTAAAACATCTATTCCCTTTACATACATTCCTGCACAATGTTCATTCTCTAAAGGGACTACATTTGCCTCTGCCATCTCTTTTGAGGTATAAACAGCATCGTCATAAAATTTATTATCTCCTCTGCCTAAAATAATCCATAAACTTCCTACTTTCATTTCTTCTCCCTCCCGTAATATTCTTTATGCCAGTTTACATACTTCTTCAAACCCCCTCTTATTGAGGTTTTGGGTGAATATCCTAATTCTTTAATCTTTAAAATATCAGCATATGTTGTCTCTACCTCTCCCGGGCAAAGCGGTAATAAGTCAAAGGCATAGTCAGTATCAAGAATGTCTGCTATCATATCCGCCACAATCCTGTTTGACACAGGGAACTCGGAGCCTATATTGAATACATCAAACCCTGGTTTCTGGTTTTTAATGATTAAATCAATACCGGAAATAAGATCGTCAATATAGGTATAATCTCTTCTTGCCTGTCCATATCCATATAATTTAACAGGCTGATTATTTAATATTGCCTCTGTAAATATATACGGAGCCATATCAGGACGGCCCCAGTGACCATAAACAGTAAAAAATCTAAAGGCGGTGATATTTAAGCCATAGGTTTTACAGTAATGCTGTGCTATAGACTCTCCTATTTGTTTTGTAAGGGCATAAAAACTCTTTGGGGCCAGAGGGGAAGATTCTTTACTCTGGAACATTGAATCTCCATAAACAGAGGAAGAGGAGGCAAAGAGGATGTTTTTAATGTCAAAATCTTTACACAAATCAAACAGATTAATTGTTTCCATAACATTATTCTGCATATATTCTTCTGGAGTATATGAACCCCTCACACCGGGATAAGCGGCAAGGTGAATAAGGGATTCTGCTTCTCCGAAAATTCTATGAGAAGATAGTAATATATAGTTTCCCCTTTTCTCAGGGATATGATGATAGTTTTTATGTCTCTTCAAAAGAGACAACCTTTCTTTCGCTATTTCCCCGTTATTCCTCAAATCATCTATTCCTGTAACCTCATGGCCTTGGCTTAACAGAAGACTTGTTAAATGATACCCGATAAACCCGGCAGATCCGGTAACTATGATTTTCTTACCCATACAAATAACCTCCAATCCACTCAGTGACCTTCTCTGACATTAGCTTTCCCTCCGAATGAACCTTCTCCCTGAAATACGAATAAACCTCCTCAGACACCCTTACACTGACCTTTCGGGTGAGAGGAAGTTCCCCCTTCTGTCGAAATTGACCCGTCATGGGATCTCTATCTTTATACATATAAACCCCCTTAAAAAAATAGTGCTGAACCCCTTAGAACAGCACTATATATAACCATCTCCACTGACCGGAGCCAGCAGGGGTTATACTAATCGGGAAGAGAGGACTTGAACTGACACCATAATATTACCACGTCTCCCAGGGGTTGTCAAGGGGGTATTTTATTTATTTTTAATTACTCCCTCCTTATCTCAGTCTTCGAGAACAGTTTCAGCCCTAAATAAGGGATTTCAAAGTAATACCCCTCAGAGGTTTTTGTCTCTACAGTTAAAAATTCTAACCTCTGATATAGTTCCACATGGCCCTGTTTAATATAATCAAACTCTTTAGGCAGGCTCATCTTCTATACTGTCTCCTCCTATTTCTTTTACAAACCCCATTAAGCGGAAATACTCCGCATCATTTATATTCCTGTGCTTTAAACCATCCAGGATTCCCTCTAAAACCACCTGGATTGATTTCATCCTCTCTTCCATAGTCTTTTTCCCTAAAACCTGCTCCCTGTTCTGGATTATGTCCTTATATGTCATAGAAAAACGCCTCCGCCTCTTTCTTTAAAATATCCTTTACTTCCAGAGCTATCAGTCTTATCTCCCTCTGTGCTGCATCTATATCCCTTAATTTAATAAAATCCCTCCATCCCTGAAAGTTACCGGACAATACCAGAGATGTTTCCGTACTCTCAGGAAGAGAATAACGGGCATCCTCCTTATTTAATCCCACTAAAATAGCCTTTTCATACATATTATAGGCCATCTCCATACCCCTCTTCTGAAACTCTGTTGTTTTCGGAGGAATATGGAATACAGGATTTGCCTTTACATACCTCTGACTCTCCTGATGTGGCTCTATAAACTTACTCCTCAATAACTGCATAGAACACGCCCTTGAGCACCACACCTCAAACATGGCTATAACATGACGGCCAAGAGAATAGTGTTTATCTTTCACCCTGGCCCTCACAAACTTATCATAGTTTTTTGGTTTTGACCTGTAACATTTTGCCCCTGCCTGTGCTATATATTTCTCCGGCTCCGGGGTTATATGCACAAGCTTTACTTCCGGGACCATTTTAAAGATATACTCCAAACTAACGCCCTCCTTTCTAAGTTTCCTTGAATATTTCAAGATTCCATCGCCTACCTTTTAATACAGTCCGATCTTTACCCTTCTTCTCTCTCATGAATTTATTTTTACCCGTAGAGTATTGGTGCTGAAATATTCTCCCTTCTTTATCCGTAAGGAGTATTGTCGTTTTGAATTTAAAAAAAAGAGTTTCTACTAAAGGAACAAGTTCCCAGGAACAACATACAATATGTCTTAAATCCGAAGTTTCTATCAAACTACTTAAAACACTTGATGCCTCCATACAATTTTCGCAAAATATTTTATCCTTAACAGAATCTCCTGTGGGATCTGAAATAACCACATACTTTTTACCCTTATGATAATCTATAGATAACTCTACTCTCCCCATTTTACACCACTCCTCCTTTCTAAGTTTTCTTTAATAATCCACATCCCACACACTGAACCCTCTCCTGTCTATTCAAACAGTCACAGTAATAACACTTCCAGACCTTCATCTCATTACCTCCAATCCCTTATACATACACGCTAAATGATACCCTGTAATCCTCACCTGATGTAATAATAACATCTCGTATAAATTCATCCTCATTAATCTATCGTCTTTATATGACTCTATCTGTAAAAACCTCTCTGTTTGTCTTATCTCTAAATATGCCCTCGATAATACCACCCGGCATATATAAGGAATCATTCTTCCCACTCCCTTATTATCTTACATTCAAAATTTAGCCAGACTACATCTAAAAACTTCTTTCCGCCGTGCTCCCTTATTACGGTTTCATTCTGAGGAATTTTAATATATAATTTATCACCCTCCTTATGAAATATAGGCCTAGTAAATTGATTATAGGCTAACATATTAATCATTCCCCCAATTCCCGGCCCCAACATAGCCACAGTGATAAAATATGGACAACATATTAAACCATATCCCGGGAATAGCAGTTATATAATATGCTATTGTCCCAAAGAAAGAAAACTTCCAGGAAGTTACTTCTAACGTAACCTTAATTAAATTACATGTTCTCCACTTTGCCCTTTTTTTCTTTAATCTCTTCGCTATTTGATATAACCCAGCTTTTGATAATTCCATTTGATTAATTACCCCCTTAAAACATATTCATCTGAACTTTCAGAATAATAACTCCTCTCTCTTTCGCTTTGCAGACTCAACCCTCGCCCTCGCTATCTCCACATATTCAGGTTCTTTCTCTACACCTATAAAGTTTCTATTCGTATTTATACAGGCTACGGGTTTTTGAGTGGGGTGGACATTGTTCTTTCTATTGCTACAGTTAGGAAATTCTAAAATATTTATTGGGAAATATAAATTATTATATTTTTGACAGGGCATTAACCCTTCTGCAACAAGGTTCTTTTTTTTACTTCCACCCTTTTTTCTGTATTTTCCTATCCTCATTAGGGGGAAATATTTAACCTTGCCTTCACAAAAGCAAATTACATCCTCTTCTATTTGAAGCGGCATGTATTTTGCGTTTTGAAAACTTCCTGACTGTTTTTTATTCCATACCCATTTGTGTTTATATTCCTTAATATTACTTATTATTAACTTGCTTGTAAATGGTTCTCTCCCAAACAACACAATAGCACTATTCTTTTTAATAACCCGTTTATACTGTTCCCACAGGGGTTCAAAGGGTATAATTGTGTCCCATTTACAGGCAGTTGTTCCATAAGGAAGGTCACACAATATCATATCTATGCTTTTCTCCGATATTTCCTTCATTACCTCAAGGCAGTCGCCCTGTATTATCGTATTTATCATAGCCCCCATCCTCTCTCAATTCTTTATATGGGCAGACACGAACCCACAATGATAAAAAATACCAAGGTAGTTAAAAAAACACCCGGATATAGGCATAAGATAATACCAGATACAGCCATTAAATGAAAATAACCCCGGTGTTACTTCTAACTCTACTTTGATTACCATAGACTCACTCATCCCTTTGAGTTACCCCCTTCTGTTTTCTCCTATTATAACCCTAAAGACAGGTTATTACCTTTTTCTTTTGTTTTTATAACCATCTTATTTCCCCTTTCTCTATGAAAAACCTTATACTCCTCAAACGTCATTATTCTACAAAGCTGGTGCTGATTTACCCATAGTGCAAACTGCTTTTGATAAGGGTCTTTTTTGTTGAAAGGCATAGCAAATGCAGTGGCCTTTATTTCTTTTATCTTCTCCACCCTGTAAACATCTTCTTCCCTCGTTGTCCCATACCCGATTAAACAATAGAAAAATATTTTGCTTATAGGTATTTTAGCACCCTTGAGAATTTTTATTCCTCTTAATATATACTTTTCATCTTTCATATTATCCCATGAAAACCTTAATATCTTTGTTCTCAACCCTGCTAATATCCTTGAGTTTTCTTCGTTTATTAACCTTATATCTAACCCCTGATTAAAGTCAACTTCTATATTTTCTTTTTTAATTTGTCCGGCTACTAATTTAAAATGTTCGGGCAATGCCAGTATATTATTGTCTAATAATATTATTTTTTTCTGATCTCTCCAAAAAGAATATATATCAGAAACAGCTTTTATACCCCCCTCTTTTTCAGGAACTATACAAAACTTACATTTTCGAATACAACCCCTTGAGGTAAAACCAATGGCATCTTTGCAATTGAATAAAGAATAATCCGGATAAATATATTCAATCGCATCCGGTAATTTTCTTGAAAGAGAATACCCGGAGCCTCCCTTTATAATTTTACAGCCATCCGGATAATATTGATACTCAGAAGAAATTTTGAAGATTTTTGAAGAATAAATAACATCAGGCAGAGGAGAAAACAAAGGGTTATACAAAAAAACATTATGTCCTTGTTTTTTCATATAAGCACTAATCTTCATTAATGCTAAATTAGGGAGCTTACTATCAGTGACTAACCCTATATTCATATCATATACCTCCAGACTCCTATTATAACCCTGGGGGACAGGGTATGTCAAGAATAGTTTCTTTTATCTCAAAATAAACCTAATTGCTTTGTTTTTATATTATCGAAATAAAGACTCTCTAGTATAGCCCTCACCACATTAACCGTAACGGCGTTCCCTGCCTGTCTATAGAGTTGAGTATTACTTATCCCTATTTCTTTTGCCCTGTGGCAGAACTCATCAGGAAAACCCTGTAACCGGAAACATTCAAGAGGAGTAAGTTTTCTGAATTTATCTCCGAATTGGTAAAGACCAGTTTTTGCACCTTGACCGCCTCCTCCAGATTGAAGGGTGCAGGAAGTTCCAGACAGAGAATAAATTCTCTGTCCCTGTCCACCCTTGCCAATTTTATCAACCTGAACAGGACGATTAAAAACCACTTGCGGCAAGTGGTTTTTATATAACTCCAGTGACGAACCTTTATGGTAGTTCGAGTCAATACAATAACTTACATCTCTATCAACAAAAACTATCTGACCTCTACTTTCTTTCAAATAGTCTTTTAAATCACTCTCTGAAGTAAACGCAAAGTTCTTCTTTATGCAATGAGAAGTTTCCCGGTCAACATAACCATTCTCAATAATATCCTTCAAAAACACCTTCAGCTTCCTTTTCGGAGGAAAAACAAACTCAAAAGGGGTTAAATCTTCTCTCTGCCCCACAACATAAACTCTCTCCCTGTTCTGGGGGATTTCATAATCTTTCGTATTCAATACCTGATACTTTATACTATACCCGGCAGCAACAAAAGAAGATTGAATATATTTCCAATCCTCGCCCTTATTACAGGAGAGCACACCTTTGACATTCTCCCAGATAAAATTATCGGGCTGTTTTTCTTTTAATATTCTGAGGTATTCCTCAAACAGTCCTGACCTTTTCCCGGCCAAACCCTCTCTATTATTCTTCGATACACTGAAGTCCTGGCAAGGAGATCCGCCTACCAATAAGTTGAAATCAGGAACATTAGCACAGTCAATTTTAGTTATGTCTCCGTAATTCTTCCCCACCATCTCAGGGAAATTGACCTCGAACGTCCTTATGGCATATTTATCAATCTCACTCCACCCCACACATTCAAATCCCATTTCCTTCAAGGGCAAGTCAAATCCGCCTATGCCCGTAAATAATGAGAAATGTTTCATAATTAATACCTGTCCCCTCTATCATCGATCTTACAGTCAGAGTCAAGTAGTAATGATAATATCTTAAACATTGCTATAAATGTGCAGAATACTATCATTAAACTTAAACAGATTATTCCGGTGAATTGTAAGAAACTACAGTCTAATTCCATAATTATTTTCCCCCCTTTTCCCTCTCCTTAAACCACTCCAGAAATTTCTCCACAGTCCAATGCTGCTCCCACATCTTATGTCCGCACTCAATACAAATAGGGTAGCCATTATGTTCCATTAATAATTTTCCCTGTCCCTGCCATTTATTACACATTAAACATTGTCGATTACGGTAATATTCCCCGCATCGATCCTTTAGAAAAATGTGCTTTAGATAATTCGGGCTTTTTTTGTTGATACAAATAAACCCATCTTCTTCCATTAGCTCTCCAGCAAAATGACAATAGCCACAGGTGCTATCTGGTTTCATGTTCACTCCGCTCCTAAAATCATTCATCATCCCAGTCTTCATCATCCCAGTCCTCTTCGTCACCCATACATCCATCCCACCCCAGGGATAACAGGTAAGACCTGTCCATAACAGCCATAAACCTTTCCGATGGTTCATCCTTCCAGCATCCCATCTCTACAGTGACCCTGGACTTAATATCATGGCACTCACACACATTCTCCTCCGCCAGGAATATACAGGGAGTATCAATACAATAGGTTTCATCAGATGGGAGATATTCACCCGCAAATCTCTGCTGAGATTTTCTGATAGGAAACAGATACAAATCAGTTCCATTTACACTGTCCACTACAAAATACTTCTTAAATGCTTCTGCAGGAATAATGCCTTTCAACGCAGCCAGCCTCTCCAGAGCCTCTTTATCCCAGGAACAGGGCCTCTGCCAGCAACAAAGTCCACACCGCTGACATTCAGTTGCCCCGATCTTCTTTGCGCTCGGGCGCAGGGTATCACCCAAATTCCTCAACTTCGCCCTGTACATATCCATTAATAAAATTGAATTAAACAATCCTATCATAATCTTTTCTCCTTTCTACCCCTCTATAATTTTTGATACCACGCCACAATGCTGACACTTAATATGAGACAGGGGCGTTATCTTTATATCGTCTCCCACCACTATATTCGGCATAGGGGTTTTCTCTATCATCTCACGAATATCATGTAAATCAGTCATCGAGAGATTATTAGATAAAGTTATAACAAATGGATTTCCCCTATATTCTGCTCCGCAGGTTGGACATACAAGCGGCACTAATTTCATTGTTATTTTTCCCCCTTTGAAAATTCATACATTGGCAACGCCCCCTGTAATACTAAATCAAAATCATTCACCGAAAATATATCCTCCGGGAAAAAAAATCTCTCACCACGATAACATATCGCCATCTTCTTATCGAAAGTAAGACTCCCGTCCTGCAACCCATCTATTACCTGTAATGGGAAATGATGTTTCCCCTCTGGCTGAACTATCACTACTCCCGAAAAATGCCTCTTCAGGTGCTTAATAATTTCTTTTCGCTTCTTTACCATCAGGGGCATATATTCCCCCTCTCTCCACACTGTTGAGAGCAAATCCATACAGTCCCGCCGAAGCTCTCTTAGTTTTAATTCCTCTTTGGTTAGTTTCATATTTAGATCCCCTCTCCTTTATCTATACCTCAAGATTAAATCTTCGATCCTCCGTATGCAATCCGCATATGCCACAGACATTCCAGAACGAAACATCCCCGCCATATTTTGGTGCATATCATACTTCCGAGCCATTACCTTACACTCTTCCGCTAACTCCCCTAAAATACGTAACCCATCTGCTTTCTCCCACTTCTGAGAACACTCCGTATTGCAAAAGGAGAACTCCATTTTGGGGAAACCATCCTTATTCCACTTGCCACAGCACTGGCATTGAAAAGAAGTACCCCCCCTCATCGATAACACTATAAAAACCAGTCCAGTCGGCTGACATTATTTATACCCCCTCCGCTATTTTTACCATCCACACGACCCATCCATAAATCAAACAATAAAGATAATAAACAACAGGTATTACTACAGAGCAGAAAATCCCAGACCACATTATTATGCAAAGAACCCAGTCCATAATATACCCCAAAGAATTTATAGGAAAATCTTTAGGACTTGGATCACCAAAGGAATCAGTTTCAAATTTAACAGCAAAGTATATTATAAAAGATATTACTGTTACAGGTATCCAAAATACCCAGAGCAATTTAAATATTACAGGTATGAACATAATTTACCCCCTCCCACAATGCGGACATATATAACGCCCTATACTTAATACACAAAACATCCACCAAATAAACTCACTGGTCAAATATAAATGTATCGTTGGATAATACTTCTTCACCTCGGAAATACGATCACCCTGAAACTTCCTTAAAACAAACCAGTCTCAGAACCTTATGTCCTCGGCAGCCACAGCCTCTTTACTAGCCTCAAAGTAAACATTATACGCCGCCTTACTGATTGGTGGAAACATATTATCCCTCCTTCCTATTTTCTCCTATTATAACCCTGTCTCCCAGCGTATGTCAAGAGATATGGAATTAATTAGTTTTTGTGGTTTTATTACGGTTTTAATTGAGTTTGTTAACATTTTAGTTCGTTTTGATGAGAAAAAAAAGGGTTTTATTTCTTTTTTTATTGTTTTTGTTATGTCGAGCTAAATGTCGAGCTAAATAGTTGGTGTCGAGCTAACAGAATTACACGGGTGATGAAGGAATGAAATAATTCACCCCTTCGTATACTACCAACTTACTAGTATTTCGAATAAGGTCATGATTAAACAAATGATCTCATGAATTAACTTAGTTTTAAATTAGGAAAGTTGGTCTTTATTTACGGATTTTGGAAATGATGTGTCTCCAGAAATACGGCACTATTGAATTACTTATTTCGGAGCCTTGAGACTTCGGGAGATATGGTGATAATGATTTGATTTGAGATTTTATGAATTAACTTAGTTTTTTAGTCGGAAAGTTGGTTTTTGTTTATGGGATATGGTGATGAATGAACGATTTGTGGTTTGAGCGAGGGAAATGTGGAGGGATTTTGGGGGATAAAGGGGGAATGAGAGAGAGAGGGGATGAGGCAGAGAGGGGTTGAATTTGAAAATAGGGCTGTCGGGTATATGCCACATTCCGGGCGTTATGGGGCGTTCCCTGGTTGCCATAACCACTTCCCGCTTTCCTTACTATACAGGGCCATAATACAACGAATAAATCACAACAAACCTATACGGCGTAAGGCTTTATGCAGTCTCAAAAACCTTCGATATTGGAACTATTCAGAAGTGATAAGTATATATGAATGTATAGCAAAGCCTTATGCCATAAGGGATTGATTAATATTACACATAATTATTGCTCATGCTTTACACATGTGTAAAGGGCCATGTTACAAAGTGTAACATAAATATAAAAAAAGTGTAACATGTTACATAAGTGTGGCATGCATGCCACAGAAGTGTTGCATAAAGTGTAGCATATAATAATAGATAGCAATAAAAAACCCTTATTTTTCAAAGTTCTTTTGTGTAATGTGCCTAAAATTAAAACATTACGATATTGATTACTTTCTTCTATGTTCCTCTATCTTCTCCATCTATACACTCACAATACATAGATGAAACCCTTTTCCTATCTCATTCTATCAACACTTCAATATAAAAACCATTCACATAACATCTATATAACACCGTTGTATAGTCTGTAGTGACGTACATAAAAACCAATAAAATAAATAAACTAATTCCTTAATTAATTAGTTTTTTCCTGAAAAAATAAATTAATCCCTTTATTCATCAACATTCTATCTATATAACTACAGTGTATAGGTACTAAGTATATACACAACACCATAAAAAACAATATAAATAAGTATCTATAGAATGGTAGTGTATAGATATAAACTATATACATAGATAAGATAATAACTTCTTCTCTACAATCCTCTGTAATCTCCTAAAAATTCCCTATAGCAATAATTCCACAAAAAACGAAAAGTAAAGCCTCCTGATGCATCACAGGAGACATAAAAACTATTCTGGTATAAATCCGATATATCAAAATAGACCAATAAAAAAACACAGAGAATCAAATACTTTGATTCTATCTCAAAAAAGAGAATATATCATGACTATTCTTTTCTTCAAAATTCGAATTTTTGAAAAATACCAGGTAAACCTAAAAAAATAATTTTAAAAATTTCTTTTCCTTATGTTATCTATGTTTCTTGTATAAATAACATAAAAAGATATAAAAAAATATAAATCACTATTGCAAAGTATAAAAAATAGTGCTAAAATAGAGACAATAAATAATGTAGTTTGAAAATAGAATATCAAACCTCCTGAATACCTGTAGGCGGTATGGGATCTGGTAGTATAACCCCCATAGGGAGGACTCAAAAAGAGATTGCAGACACAGAGAGGTAAAGAGGGTATGAGAAAACACCCTTGAGATATTCAAAAGGTTTTAAAACTGGCAAATAATATATCCTTAAAATTGCCAGTATAAAATCCTTTCTAAATCAAAAGCTTTGAACTTTCAAAGCTTTTTCTATTTATAGAACCTATTTTTTTTTGAAGAAAGGACTAAAATAAAATGAATATTCGTATAATTATACAGATCACGATTGCAAGAAGATTTAGATACAATCCAAGACTTGATGAATGAATTTGAAAGCTGGTTTAAAGTATGAAAAATATAATTCAATATCTATTGTTTTTCTTCGTTCTCCTCTTAATCATTTTTTCCGAACTAAAATAACCCCATAAAACCCCTAAAATAGGGGTTTTTCTATTTATAGAAGGATTTTAAAAAAGGAGGGATTAAAAATGAAAACTCTGCTGAAAAAAATATATAAACAGCTTTCAAAAAAATGCAGAAAAACCATATCAAATATGTTACGCAGGAGGGACCTTTTCTGGGATAATAATGATGAAAAGGAATCTTTTCTCTATTTCATAGATGAAGATCCAGACTATATAGAAAATCTACTAGATATAGACATCTGGATTAGATATCAGGAAAAAAGAATTGATATCGTTGAAAGCCTATATCTATTTGCAAAAAAAGACTTCTGTGAAAATTTCAAAATTTCTAATGGCAGTAATATATTTGACTACGTAGATATAGAAAAATACAGGGATCATCTATTTGAATATGATTTAGACAGTCATAAATTATCTTCTGGAAATTACGCTATTTTCGATAGAAATGTATAGTTTTAAAGGACTTGTCACCTCTGGCAAGTCCTTTTTCTATTTATAGAGCCATGTTTATTACAGGTTTATCTCTTTTCCTGTTCCAAAAAGAGGAGAAAGAAAGGATTATTATGAAATTCTACAAAAATATGCAAGGGCATTTTGTCCAGACAGAATCCAGAGTACTTTATGTGGAAAAAGAGGAGATTCTCTCCGATCTTCCCGAAAATATAGAAAAAATCAGAGAAGAGGAAGGAATCATCTCCCACTGGGAAGTGGGAGAAAAAATATCAGAAATTCTTGCAAAAAAAGCCCTTGGGACAATCCACGAAGAGGAATTCATGACAGAATTCCTTGAGTGGATTGCAAGCAGAAAAACATTCATAATTGATTTCGACTGTGAAGAGGGATTTTCTTTCTACCACGAAATTCACCGAAATTCTATTGGTTGTAATTCAGATTGTTGGATAGAATGGAAATATGATGTCAGTGATTTTAGATGGCTATATCATGAATCGGAAAACATTGACCTTGAAAAAATGATCGAAATATGGCCTGATGGGAAAAAAGAAATCAAAGATCTAGATCTGGAATATGATCGGGAATCTGCCGAACGATGGATTTTTGACCTTTTCCCAGAAAAAGAGTTCAGGGAACTCTTCGGAGAAAAAATATCAGATCTTGATTGGAGTATTGACCTTGAAATTTCCATTACCCAAAAATATCTGTAATCCCATTTTTATTTTAGAAAAGAAAGGATTGATCTATGATGAGAGGACCTATGTATTTTGATCGTATTTACGGAGGAGTTATTTCACAGAACGAATGTCATGATTTTATCTTCGATGAAATTGACTATGGAATCGATTTAGATTTTTATGAGCATGAAAAAGACTGTAAAGAAGAATATCATGATAATTGTTATGAATCTGACAATTCAACCATGCTTATAGGTTTTAAATTCGACGAAGAATCAGGCAAATTCATAGAAGATGAAAATTCAGATTATTCCTATATCTACCATGAAGGAATTTTACAAATCACGCATTCAAAGTATATCAAATTTGCAGATCAATGTAGTCCGTGTTATCCCTTGCAATGTAACTTAACTTCTAATGGCAATTTAAAAACCTATTCTTTACCATTGGAGGACTATAGAGAGGACTTGCAGGAGAATATCAGGATTTTTACAGTCGAAGAATTAGAAACCTATGAAAAAGCCATAAAAACCCTAGAATCTACTGGTTTATTTTCCTGGAAAAGTACGGATGAAAATATCACGGAACTTGAAAAAATTCAACGAATTGATGAGATGCTAAAATATTTTGAGACTGAAAACGACCGGAATGAAGGTACGTATTATTTACCAGTGTCTGACATTCCAGAATGTTTTTATACTTCAGAATATGGATATTTACAGGAAATAGAGTTTTTATTAACTGAAGAACTAAAAGAAGAATTTCCTAATGAATCTGAAGAATGGTACGAAAAAGAATCTGAGGTTCACAGAAAATTACAATATTTAGTTTATCCCTGCACATGCCATATAGATATCATATTCCAGAAATAGAAACATATCAAAGAGGACTTTTCCAAGTCCTCTTTTTTATTGTACATGAAGGACTTTTGAAAAGAAAGGAAGGATTTTATTATGGAATTAATAGATTCAATGAGCGGTTTTGAATTCTGCGAATGTTGCGACCGGTATATACTTTCTATTTTTATCGAAAATGGAACTTGTATAGATTGTACATTCGAGGAGGGAAAGGAATGACATCATGGCACGTCCATACTATAGAAATTACATGGCAAAAGAACGAAAAAGACTTGAGAAACAAGGAATAACTGACAAGGGACTTATCAACATGCTTATAGAGGAAAAAATTAAACAATACCAGATGAAACATAAAGGAAATAAACCTTTTCGTTCATATGAAATTCCTCTATACAAACCGATTCAATGTCAATCTGTAGAATTAGAAGGTCTAACTTTTTTATATTCATCATAGCTTTATCAATCTCAAACAAGCTTCATGCTTGTTTTTTTATACCTTTTATTGGTTACTTTCTTATATGTTTTATATCCCTCCATGCTCAAAAAGACCAAGAATCCCCAAAAAATCAAAAAATCCTCTGAAAAAATGCTTATTCATACTTAACCAGGGAAAAGTCTTTTCTATTATTCGCTTTTCCTCAAAAAATCCTGAAAAAAATCCAGGATTCTTTTTTTGTCTTTTTTAATGTTCCAATATAGAACATTATATTTAATTTTCTTAAATAATTTTCTTAAATAATTTTTTTGAAAAAATAAATAATTTTATGAAATAATTCTCTGAAACTTTTGGAGGATTGAAACCAGGGAGATTTCTGACTTTGGAGGACTTTTGCTATATTAGGGTTTTTTACCTGTATCCCGAAGAATCCTGGGCCTATAGCGCTTAGCGCTTTCCCTGGGCGGGGGAGGAGATTCTATTTTTATATCCTCTGTGTATTTTTAGCGAAAAAACGCTCTTTCACTATGATATAATTATTCCCTTTCTTCTCAGAGAGCGATCCCTCGCTATTAATGCCACGGCATTTCTCTTATCTTTTTCTTTTATTCCTATCTCTGGAGGATAATACTTTTTACAATATTTACAATTTTCCTATAAATCTAAAATATGGCATTTTAACGCAATACTTTTTTCTCAAATGAACTCATATTCATTTTTCCAAAAGTTTTAATTTCTGGAGCGTGCTGGAGGGCATACATTTTATCCTGGTGATTTTTGAGATAGGAGATTTGACATATTTTTTATTCTGATGGTATAATGACATTTCTTATAGGACCAAAATTAATCCTAACTTTAATTACTCGCTGATTTCGGATATCCTGACTCCCCATCAGGATATTTCTATTTCTGTGCATATTTGCCCCTCTAACCGTCTAATCCATTCTCCTCTAATCGTCTAATCAAAATCCCGGAAATGAAAAAGGGCCATGTTCGCCGTTTGGTTTATACGCCCCTCTAATTGTTGGAATGGATTTTTATTTATATCTATGAAATATCGTATCCATTCTTTTTATACCATTCTTTGTTATACCATCTTCTAACATAATCCTTCTTCTTTCGAGGAGGGGGTTTTTGTTGTTTAATCTTTTTTTTAGCCTTTCTTCGCTCAATTCTGTTAACTTTTCTTTGCTCAAAAGGAATAATGGAGGGGCGAGGCGTGCAATCCCCCTGTTCTGCTATAGGTTTCTCGTCAAAAAAGATAGATCGTACCAACTCAGAATTAACCGGATTGCGACTGACTAAACGCTTATCAGTTATATTTTTACAATTCTTTTTAAATAATACTTCTGCATTAATATCTCTTTTTACGACATTGTTTAATTTGATCAGCTTATATCTCATTTGTTCAGCATGGTGGAGGGGATCTGATACAACATTGTAACCCTTCGCCCTATTCGTTGTATCATGCTTGGCAATACAATCTCTCTCCTTCTCTAATAGTTCATCTATCCTGCAATACAACAAAATCTTAAATTCAAAATTCGCCTTGCCATACTTATTATAAGCCCTCTGCAAATGGCTATTTGAATGACAACCCTTCTCCAGTTCCTTAAAATGTGCATATTTTCTATTTTGCATATGACGACTACTTCCAATATACATCTTTTGATTAATTTTGTTAATAATTGCATATATTCCTACCTTTTTCACCACATTACCCCCTAAATTTTATAAGTTATATTTTCAAATTAATAAAGTAACCAGTGCGGAATATTTATGAGTTACGTAAATTACACCCAGAAAAACTTCTGTCTGCGGATTCCAGAAAATTTCATTTTGGGGGTGTATATATCCGTCGTTTTTGCCAGAAAACGACATGATCTTCCTTTCTTATATTTTTTATTTATATATTTACTTTATTGGTCATTGCCACTATGACACCCCTGTGTCATTACTACTATGACAGGTGTCATTGTCAGTATGACACCCTATTCGTCATTAATATCAACATCTTCTCCATCTTTTGTATAAAATTTTGGATAGGTTTCTTGCAAATATTGATAGAGAAGTTTTCGAAATGGAGAAATATTAATTATGTTGGTTTTATTATATTTCCCATTTTTCTGTCTTTTAACAATAATATATTTTTTTTCTTCTAATGATGCCAATGTTGCAGGGATATTCCTTCTGTCTATACATAACCCTTGTGCAATATAGCCATAAGAAAGGGGACATTCATCTTCTTCCTGAAATTCTGGATAATCTGTTATTTTTTCCAGAATGAAGATTAATAATAGTTTTTCAACAGGGGTAATGTCTTTTTTGCGAAGGATAAAAGAATGGGTATTTTTTGGATACCGATTGAAGAGTTGATAAAGGTAGCTTTTCAAGTTTTTACATCTCCTTGCATTTCTACCTTTTTTGTGCTATTATTGGCATTAATATGATTTTTCTGCCACCCCCCCTGTGTTGGGGGTTTGTTTTTTACACAAAAAAGATATTCGATTTTAAATTCTTACCCTTCTTCCATTTTGCTATTATAAACAAATCCAAACAAAAAGTCAATCAACCAAAAAGGCCCCCATTTCTGGAGGCCGCTATCTTAAAACTCTCTGCTGGAGAGTGATAAAGATTACTCCTTTAACATTTGCTCCCATTTTTCTATGTCATCTCTGGTCTTCCGCTCTACTGCAACATTCCACTGTTCCTGAATGGCATTAAGCAGATCCGGGGTTCTGGGGTCAAAATACATTGTATGGTCTAATCCACATCCAGAGCAATATATAAACTGCCATGAATAATGACCATATCTATGTCCGCCATAGACATAATTCTTTCCACAATTACGACAAATCATCTTTGGAAGTGGTGTTCCATTCAGTTCATTACAGAGATCAAGGGCCTTATAAACCTCTGTCCTTTCATCCACTTCCAACTCATTCATACCATCTGGATTACCCATAAATTACTCCTCCTTTACTGTAACATCCCCTGCACGTCGCTGTCCTTGACGTACAGCTTATCCCCGATCTTCAGGGTCTTTATCTCTCCTCTTTTGACCCTGCTGTAAATGCCAGACCGGGAGAGTTTGAGGTACTTTCTGACCTCCATAAGGGGCCATAACTTTCCGTATTTCTCTTCTAAAGTCATATTAATTCTCCTCCATAGCACCGGCATATCTGTAAAGGCTGGCCTTACTGATGCCGGTATTCTTACAAATTTCCTTTACTGAGCACTCACCTGATCTCAATAATTCAACAGCAAATGCTATATCGACCTTCTTTTTGTTCTTTTTGCTGATAAGAGAGGGTCTTCCTCCTACTCTGCCCCTTGCTCTTGCAGCAGCAAGGCCCTCTTTAGTTCTTTCAGCAATAATATCACGTTCAAACTGTGAGAACGCCTGAAATACGGTCATCATTAATTTTCCCTGTGGTGTGCTGGTATCAAAATTCTCTTTCAATGATACCAATTTAACACCTTTTGCCTCGAAAAAGTCAACCAAGTCAATGAGGTCTTTTGTTGACCTTCCGAGTCTGGAGAAAGACTCTATAACAAGGGTGTCTCCTTCTATGGCAGTTTCCTTGAGTTTGTTCAATTCGGGGCGGTTTGAGTGAACACCACTCATCTTTTCCTGAAATATAAAATCACAGTCACTAAGCATATCCAACTGTCTACCCAGTTCCTGTGATTTTGTGGACACCCTTGCATATCCGTATTTCATACCATAGCCCTCCTTTTTGTATTTTCTTGTATTATATCATATCATTTTATACCTGTCAATAGCCATAAAAAATATCCCTGAAAAACAGGGATAAATCTATTCCTTACAACTATTTAATTCTTTTTCCATTCCCATTTCTGGGTTTCGGGGTTGAAATAATCAGCATAAACAAGCTGTTCGTTATTAAACCAGGGTTCAATTTCTTCTTCGAAAAAAATATCTTCGGCAAGCATCTTTTTTTCAATCTTGTTAATGCCATCAACAATTATTACAGGAACAACCTGCCCTTTTTGTGAAACATACTTTTGGGGGATAATCGGAAATAAATCGTCTTTTGTACCGCCTTCTGGATGATAAACAAAAGATTTATTTACCATATGCTCATTATACCAATCGAGAGCTTCTTTGATATTAACCTTTCCCATTAACTCCACATCTCCAGAGTTCCATTGTGTTATATCCCATCTGTATTTTCTTAATAAATCTAATCTCATAATTTCACCTCCTTTGCAATACTGCCCTGTATATGGGATTATCCGGTGTTTTCTGCCACTTCAGAGATAGAACCCTGAATCTGGAAGATAGAATCATAATCAGGTCTATTTCGTTTGGTTCATAAAGATGGTATGGATTTCCAGAATGTTTACCTCCTATGGGAATGACAGGGCAAGTTAATAATAGTAATCCTTCCGGTTTAAGTGCTATTCTTGCCTGTTCCAGGAACTTTATACCATCCTCCTGTTTGATGTGCTCATACCCTTCAAGACAGATGATTACGTCATATTTTTCTGCCTTACATATTTTTGTCATATCACCAAGAAGGAAGATGCAATTATCCTTCATATAGTGCTCGTTTGCATAATTAATAGATTTTAAGTCAATGTCTTCTCCAACGCAGGATTTATACCCCTTCAGCATAGACGTTCCCCATCCACAACCGCAAGGAATGTCTAATATGTCCTTTCCCTTTACATAATTATTCGCCCATTCATAGCGTTCATATAGTTTCTGTTTATACTGCCCTGAAAAAAAGTTAGGATCTTCAGGGTGTGCTCTTTCTGCCATAAGATTAATTCTCCTTTCAAAATAACACAGGGTTATGCTGTGTATGTTTTTCTATAGATGTGTTAAAAAGTGCTTTCGGGTTATGATGTTTCACCGGGATATGGCCCAGTGTTACAGTTATCAGATCCAGACACTCTTCTATGCTAAAGGCTGATAATACTGCCATATAGAGCAGTGCCTTTTTAAGATGAGCAGAGTCAAAAGGCGGATGTATTTCTGCAAGCCGCCTTATCTCCTCCAGAGTTTCTTTTGACCCATTTATGGCTAATATCTGCTTCATTGTCTTCTTTGCAACAAGGTTCATTATTTCCACTGGTTTTAACACTGCCAGCCCTCCTGTTCCATGTTTTTAGTTCCCATTCATCTTTTTCCGGAAGAGGGATGCCTACTCCGACAAGTTGATTTCCATAAAGGATTTCACAGAAGTCATATAGAGCAGGGTCCCTTCCAGCAAGTTCCTGAAATGCCAGTTCTATGTTCTCTTCATTCAGGTTCCACAGACTCAGAATTAACTTTCTTTCGAGATCTTTTCCCTTCCCAAAGGAAAGTGATTTCAATTCGGGATGTGTCATAATCATTAAAAACCTCCTCAGTTTTCTCTATCACCATGGGTAAAATCACTGTTCTGCCTACATGAAGAGTGTGCAGGATTACATCGTCAAAAATTTTTAAATTAACCTTCTTCATGTGCAAAATCAGTTCTTTTGCATCAGGCGGATTAAAGGTAAAGACATACCCGTATCTTTTCTGGAGACTGTCATAAAGACAGGTGATTAGTTCTTTAGAAAATCCAAGTGTTTCAAACTTATAGGGCATGTCAATAATTAACTTAAAACTATTCCCCGTCACATCCACCTCTGGTTTTATTATATCGTAATATATGGTCCCTTCCACCCTCTCTTCCTCCTTTTTCTTTACTTCTATTAACCGGAACATATCAAAAACCCCGAACTTATCGTTCTTATAAAGCCTTGGACCAGTAATTTCATTCTTTACTGTCCTTCGATCCTGGAGAGCATCTTTTATAGCTTTCCCGTAATTGTCTGTATCGCCCCTCACGCCTCCGTAGACGTAAAAGTCTAAAAAGAAGTAGATATTCCCACTTTCTATTCTGGAGAGGCTACTGTGCTCTTCTGGATACCTTCTCGACGTATCCTGGAAACTTTTCCAGACATGATGACAGTATTCAAAATACTTCTTTGCTCTATCCGGTTGTTTCCAGAGTGCTTTACCCTGAGTCCTCACATAGGGAACAGGTCTGCCTGGAACTGTAAATATTATCATTCCTCCTTTTTGTAATCTTTCATGTAACAGTCTATAGTCTGCTGGAAACATCTTCCAATACCTCCATAACAGATTTCAATACTTCTTCACTCCCACCGAGAGGAGCGAATGTTCCTGTCTTTATATATCCTTTTGACAGGCATCCAGTGCTTACTCCATCTCCTTTCGAGAGAAGTAGTTCCAGAGAGGAGATAAACACCCTTATGCTATTAGTCTGATTTAAGAGGTCTAAAACCTCTATCCAGGTAAACAGCCGGTTATTATCTTTCCCCGGGATAGTCAGATCCCAGAACATTTTAAACTCCGGGTTTTTAGTAGTCTTTAAGAGCACACTTCTACAGAACTCAAAGAAGAGTTTGTCTGCAAGGGTAACTGTGCGTTCCCTTTCCACCTTATTTTTCCTCTCCCTCATTTTCCGGGAGATATTCTTTATTACCAGATTTTTCAGGAAAGATTCTGGTATGTCCATTACTCCTTCACCTCCTCCTAAAATTCCTGTATATGAAATGTCTCGACCTGCATTTCCTTTCCTTCTTCAAGCTTCTCTCTTATTTCTTCTACCTTCTTGTCTAAAATTTCTCTGTTTTCTGCCTCTATCACCACGACAGCCTCCCACTCTATCCTGTGGATATTTGTTTTTATATATTCCTTGTCTTCTTCTGCGGAATATTTGTTGAAAACTTCGGTTATTTCGTCAGGTTGGCTTAAGTAGTTGTTAAGTAAATTGTCGTTGGGGTATGCTTCAGCCATAAAAGTTACTTCATATTTCATTTGTTTTTCACCTCCGGCCATAGTTCTTCCACCTCAACAATTAGAGCCGCAGTTTTTGTATAAATTTCTTCAGTTTTATAAATTTGTTTATTTTTCCCTGCGGTAATAGTTGTTCTCCCGGAGTTATGCTTAATCCACTTTAATAACCCTTTAACCCTCTCCCTCTCCCGTTCTTTTTTTAACTCCTCGGTTTTGAGATAGTTTTTTTGAATGAGCCTGAAACCATACGGAATTAATCTTTTTTCTGCCTCAAACCGATCTAACAAATCTTCACTTAAAATAGATTTCCTTGCAATAATATCCTTTAAATGACTTGCTATATACTCTCCAATATCCGCTCCTTCGCAGGAATACAGCAGGTAAAAAGAAAACTCTCTTTCTGTTTTACAACCAAAATCCTCCATGACTTCCCTCAAAACCTCACCAGGGTGAATGTTCCTGAAGGGAAGGGGTTTATCATCTTTATTATCGTTATAAGAGTGTAATTCATGTTTTTCACCACAAACCAAACACTCAAATCCAGTAACACATTCTTTTGTTCCACCTGTTTCGTCGTGTTGATAAACCCTTGTAATTACTCCAGTATCCATATCTATTTTACTATTTTGTGTAGCACACCATCTTTTTCCTAATCCCTTGTTCATCTCTCCTCATTCCTCCTTCTTTCGTCTTTAATCTCCTCTCTGATATTTTGGCAAAATCTTTCATATACTGGAGACATGTGCCCGGAACAACACCACACCACAGCGTCTTTTGAAAAATGATGTCTCCTTTGGTCTAAAGTCAATTCTGCCGCTTCCCTCGAAAAGAACGGCCCTGTAATACAACCCGCAATACTACTAGCAGATTTTTTCATAAGTTGCCTCGGAGTAATTATTAACCAGTATGGCGAGGCTGTAATTTCGTTCAAGTCATTGTTAAATACCTGTTTCAAGGTTTTCTTTATTTCATTGTCAATCGAATTTTTTCTTTGTGCCCTGTATAAAGAAGAAATTTCTTCTTCCTGTTTTGTTATAATATTTTTATATCCCTGAATATCACGTTGTAAATATTCTATTTGTTCCTGTAAGTTTTTAAGATCAATATCATTATTTTCTACGTTTACCTCACCCTCTCCCTTCGGGTTAAGGGGTTTTATAGTCCAATCCTCTTTAATCTCAATATTCTTTTTGGGGCAAATGTGGCTTTGTTGTTTTTCTTTAACCCTCTCCTTCAGGAACGAATCATTTTTAATTTTACATTCCTCAGAACAAAATTGACCTTCCCCGATAAATGGTTCTTCGCATACATAACACCTTTTCATTTCACAACCTCCTCTATTCCGTAAATTCTTTTAATTATTACCGTCGTGTTCTCATTAATTTTTAAATGTACTACTTTATTATCATTTTTATCAAAATCATTCATCTCACAACCTCCTTTTTATTCATATATTTTTAATAAATTTTCATTTACAAGGCATTGGAGTTCATATGCCGTGAGGGTTTTTCTGTGTTTACCACAATGACACTTACCCATTACGCTAAAATAATAGTTGGTTTTCCCATAATCAGGTTCTTCGTCTATCTCTATGCTTTCTATTTCAAATTGAAATTTGCATTTGTCGCATTTATACGTTTCATCTGAAATACTTTGTATTCTTTCAGGCTTTGCGGGAGGGCAATAGTTCCCTCCCCATTCGGTATCTATAATGATCCCCGCCTGTTCCATATCCTTTCCAGTTAAAAGACAATCAAGTAATATTCTTGCATTTTTGCTTGATATTTCAGCGTTTGGATTAAAATGACTCGGCCAGTGAGCTTGATACAGACCATCAAAACCTGACAATATTTCCCTTAAACAACCTATTACAACCTCTTCAAAAGTTAAGTGATTTTCCTGCCTTACACCCTCTCTATCAAACCCATAAATTTTATATGTATCGGGTTTTAATATTTCATTTATAATATCATCTTTATTTGTGCCATTCTCCTCTAAAACAACCTTCATCCCTCCTTCACCTTTTGGGCAAAATGGAGGAATAGTGTCGTCAATCTCAATTTCAATATTCTTCTCTGGAGAAATTGAACCGGGGTGAACGAGAGAACCTTCTAGTTTTAGAGTTAAGGTTTCTTCTATAAACCGAAAACCCTCAAAATCTACCTCCCAATCGGCTATAAAGCCGTTTTCATCAATTTCCATAATAACGTAATCTCCAAACCCGTCTCCTCCGGGACACATTATACCCGGAACATAATCATTATTTCTAACCGCAACTATATTCATATCTTTGTCAAATAATGTATAACTGCCATCATCACACACCTTATAATGAATTGAGGCAACAGTTCCGATAGGCCATTCTATGATCTGTCCTTTCTCTATATCTATTAAAGGACACCACATAATATTTTCTTTGCAGGGAATTAAAGTTCCATCTTTGTCTTCAACTCCATTAACAGTAGCATCTTCCCAATAACGAACTCCGCAACAAGCGTTTAAGTATTTTACATTTTTAAGATTTTTCATTTCACAACCTCCTCTAAAAATTCGCTCATTTCTTCTCCTCCACCTTTCCCATAATATATTCAAAGATAAGTCCCATTACGACCAGGAATATTATTAAGGCTGATATTGATATTATCGTTTCCATAATTGGTCCTCCTATAGTGGAAAAAAGCGGTCCGGTCCGATAAAGAACCGGACCCAGGTATTTTCTAAAAAGGATAACCCCGTCAACTCCTTTCGTTGTAAGATTATCCCTAAAAAGGCTTAATCATACGGGTTTTTTAGCACCTGTTTTAAGTTTAAAATCTTACCCTCTTTATCCTCCAGCATTTTTTGTTTAATTTCTCTGACCCCGCCGTTTATGCTAATTTCAATTATTGGAGCAACGAACTCATGATATCCGCTTTTTATATTATTGGTATCATGGAGAGAGAGAAAGGCTTTGGGGACTTCCGGAGTTTCCCATGTAACATTATGTTTATCTGCCAGAGAGTAGGTTTGGGTAAAATTTCTTTCAACAAAAGCCTGCTGATCTACTGGCATATTGCAGAGACGTTCCCATCCACCGAGCATTTTTATTGCATACATGGCCCTCGGATCGTCAAACCTCAAACTTCTATTTCTTCCATATTTTTTTATTGCGGATATAATTTTACACCATATCATTGAGCTTTTTTCATTGGCAGATCCTTCTATTCTCTGGACAATATTTGCTATCTTAATTGGAAATTCAGAGGTTTTAATATGGTGTTTTACCGCCTCTCCGATATCTTCCAGACGATATTCTTTTAACATTTCAAACATAAGGTACAGGGTTTCTTCAGATTTTTCTTTTTCTCCCTGGGTATCTGATGCGAATTTAATTATTCCGCAAAATTTTGCAAATTCGTTTTTATTCATGATATTACCTCCTCAGATTGAGCATTATCCACCGTAATTGTTTTATCATCCTCGGAATAAGCGGACTGTTTAAAGAAAGCACCCATCTTTTCTTCCACTTGCTCCCGCAATACATCAACCCCCTTTTTGGCAGCCGATTGTGCCGGAGACACTATATTAGATTTAACCGTGATTTCCTCCCCCTCCATATATGCAGGGTCAAGAATACTGTCTTTAAAGAATCCACTTCCTTTTTGATACTGTCTTATAAACTGCCCCCTATTATTTTGATTTTGACTATCGACAGCATTTTTATAATTTTTAATTGACCTATGCAGAGCAGTTGCCTCATATCCAGCAGCCCTATACTCGCAGAAATATTGAAGTGCCTCTTGAGCACCTTCTTTTCTTGGAAAGTCGCTCCAGCAAATTTTAAATTCCGATTCGTAAAGAGCAAACTTTTCTGCTCCGTATTTTTTCTTTAATTTTTGCTTATATGGGGGTATCGGTGACGGCTGATTTTGGGGTAGTGGAGGTTTTGCCTCTGTCGGTCCAAATTCGGGAGAATTTTGACCAAAAAGATCCTCAGTCTTATCTTTTCTTATATTATCTTCTCTTATCTTTTCTTTTCTTATCTTATCTACCTCAGACATCCTCTGGACATCCTCTGGACATCCTCTGGACATCCTCTGGACATCCGCCGCCTGTCTTTTTTTATCCCTGTTCCGTCTTTTCCTTTCTGCATCCTCCCCCATTTTTTTAATGTTTTTACCTGCATATTCTTGCCAATCATTAATAAAAACATCGTTTCCATTTTTAACTAAAAAACCACTGGCAAGCAAGAGATTATAAAATTCCTCTGGTTTCGTTTCAGGCAAAAGAAAACATCCATCTGCAATATCTTCTGGGGAATATTTTGAAATATTCCCATCTTTTGCATAATCAGCCGCCCACGACCACAAAAAAATTAAATATCCCACAGCCTCATGCATTGATGTGTTAAGAAATCTTGCCAGTTTCCTTGTTTTAGGGTGACGAAGAAGCTCTTGTTGTACCGGAATCCACATCACAACCTCCTTATTTTTTTCTTTCCAAGTATTCATCCAGTATGCGACGAATCAACTCAGATTTTTTAATATCCGACTCCTTCGATATTTTTTGAAGGGCCTCTACCTGTTGATTGGTAAGAAGAATTTGGACCCTCTTCTTTGCCATAATATACACCCCCTTTGTATATGATTATACTGCTACATAATGTATCTGTCAACCCCCTATTTTAAAATAATCTCCCTTCCTCGAACTCAGTGCAGCTATGATAATCTGCCACAAGGCAAAGGTAAAACTCAGTTGTTTTATTGAGACATTGATATATTGCCGGTTCTTCCTTAGGTTTATATGCCCAGATACAATTTTTACATACCTCAATGACTTCGCACATTATTATTTCTCCAAACTCAAGGGCCTCTATTTCAAGGCCCCTGATGTTTATTTTTTGTTTAAATGGTCAATGAGTGTGTCCAGTTCTTCGTTTGTAAGGTCATTCTCATCTTTTATTTCCCTGTTCTTCTTCTTGGATATGTTTACGAATAGTTTCTTTATCTCTGTATCACCCATTCCTTTTCGCTCATACAGGGCGTGGATTGCGTCCAGAAGGCCCCTTCTCATTTCATTGTCCATTTCCTCGCTGAACATATCTGCTTCGTCTGGAGCGTCTACAGGCGGTTCTGAGAAGGGGAGTTCTTCCTGCTGTTCCGGGGTAACTATCTCCGCTTCTTCAATGGGTTCCTCTGGAACAGGGGTTTTGTCCTTAAATGGATTCTTAACAGGCGGAGGAGGAGGAATAGGCTGTCCATTCCACTTTTCTTTCGTTTTGTCTACCTCGGCAGACTTTTCTTTCTTGTTTCTCTGAGAAAGTAATTCAGCCAGTGCCATTTGAATTTCATAGAATGATAGTTCTGTCGAGCTGCCAATAGGCCGGGGTGGATTTGCTATTTTGTTGTATGCCGCCAGTTGTTCTTCGGCAGGAATGTTATTGTTTTTTATGAAGATGTGGAGTTTTTGAAAAGCCTTCTTTTTCTGCTCCTCCACCTGTTTACTTGAATCATATGTTTCTTTTCCGTGTTCGTCAAATTCACCGGCATATTCATATTTGCCTACGAACCCCTTTCTGGTAGCATCTCTCATGGCTCTGTTTTTTGCCCTCGTTAAGGCAAGCTCGACAGGGTGTTTATTGCCCTTTATGTTTGCAGCCGTTACAGTGCCATATTCTCTTATGGGAAATTTCTTTCCAGGCAGCCAGAGTTCTGTTACTGCAATAACACACATGGCACTATCCGGGATACCAAGATCCCTTTTAACCTGCCTGTATCCCTCTGGATTTTTAATAGAAAGCAGGTCTGTATCGAAGTCATAATTGTTCTGTCCATAGAGTTCATCCATTTTCCACTGAAGGCCTGCTCCTTTTACGAATATCTGAGGCTCCCCGTTCTTATCCACTGTCTGGAGAAAGAACTGGTTTGCCATTGCTCTATTGATTTTGCAAGCCTCTCCCTCTATCTCCTGGATTCTTTGATACCCCTTATCTGATAAAGGGACCATTCCGAATTCTGACATTATTCTTTCACTTCTCCTTTCAAATGTAAGGGGTCAATGCCCCTTGTAGCCCCTGTGTTATATTCCACAATCAACTGTGGTGGTTTTGTCATAAATCCCACCACTTCTACAGAGTGACCCTCTTCGTCATAATATTTCTTTCCCATAGGGAAGTAGCAGAGATACTCTGTCTTGAGTTTAAGTATCTCTTTGTAGTTATCCTGGATTTCACGATCCAAAGCCTCTACCTGAGATGGAATCATAGCCAGATTAACTGTTTCTGATATGATTTTCATTTCTTGTTTTCCTCCTTAATTTAAACTATTTTGCAATAAGGCAAATGCTCTTTGCTTGCCCTGTTCGTTATACATCCATGTTGATACCTGTTTCTCTGAATGAAGGGATTTACTCAAGAAGTAATGACCATTATCCTCTGTTTTCAGATTATGCAGGTTAGCCAATTTCCCAAATCTTTGAACGCTTATTTTTGTGCCAGTATTTTTGAAGAACTCGTCAACAATATCAGTAGCGGAGTAAAACCTGCTTTCTAATTGAGGCATAGGGATAATTTCTTTATTGCAGAGAAGGGTTGTTATTTCATAGGCTATCCCCTGCATGGCGACATCAGAAAGAACTCCACTGAAAAACTTGGCAACATCCTTTAATTCCTTTGCCCTTAATCTCTTCTCTCTTTCTTCCCGGAAAATCATATCTCTTTCCTGTTTCTCCAGAAGGGCACTCTGCTTATTGCCTATGTATTGACCCGTTTCCCTGACAGAAGGAATTACCTCATGGGTAATCCACCGTTTAAATGCTTTTGCCTCTGGCTTGTTTGAGGAGAGAACGAGAGAATATAGTCCTGGCTCATTAATAATAGACATTTTTTGAGGGCCTCCAGGGGTGCGAATAATTTTCGTATCCTTTTCATCATCATCGACTCTTTGTAGGCTCTTAGAAACATCAGATAATTCTAAAACATTACAAACGTCTTTTGCTACCCACCAGATTTCATTCTCATTTACAATAGTCCGGACTTCTTTACCCTGATAGTTAAATGCCTGTAACGGGTTTTTCATTGCTCTTTTCCCCTTTCTTTTTTTCTTCATTCATTGCAATCTTAATTAAATCCCTTAGAAGTTCATTCATTGAAATCTGCTTCTTTTTTGATCCCCTCCTTAAAAAGGTTATTTCTTCCTGAGTAAAATGAAATGTAACTTGTTTTTTCCTCATTATGTCACCTCCATAAATGTTATTATACATAGAAAATATGTCAAAGTCAATAGCGAGTTTGTAATTAACTCCAAAATTACCCTTGACATTCTTTTTCGGGTATGCTACTTTAGATAAGTAGGAGGTGATTTTGTGGATCGTGAGTTGATAAAGGCAAATTATAACATAGACGATGCCTCTCTTGACAACCTGATAGAGAAGGTAAGTCAGGTCAATAGTGCCATCGGAATGTTTAAAATCTCTGTTGAAAATGTTTTAACTCTTGCCTTTCAACCTACGGCAAAAGAGCTAATAGATATTGAAAAAATTAATAAATTATTTAAAAATTCTCGAAATGAGGATAACTGGAAAGACAACCTTCCGAAAAGGAAAAGAAAATACAAAAGATGGGAGAGGTGATATAGTGCCATTAAACTACGACGTTCCGGTTAAGTTCAAGCACCCGGATTACCCCGGTTATGAGTTCGGAGTCCTGACAAGGGATTCCGCAGATGGCTATGAGATGGAATACTGTCTCGTATCCGACGATGGGGAAGTCTGGGATTTTTCATCTGAAGAGGACTTAAGAGAGTTCTTCTTCGTTCAGTTGAGGGGAGAGTATGTATGACTTATGCCACATTTGCCCGTGCTATGGGGGCAAAAGAAAGGAGAGAGAGGGAATGGTAAGTAAAGCACATTTAAGTGCAGGTATGGGCCAAAACAGGAGGCCACAGGACTTCTACGCTACCCCTGAGTGGTGTACTGAGGCATTACTGGCACAGGAGCAGTTCTGGGGCACTGTATATGAGCCTGCTGTGGGAGAGGGGCACATAGCGAAGATTTTGCATAAACATGGCCTTCGTGTTTTGGGATCTGATTTATTTAAAACAGTCCCTCATACAGAAGATTTTGGAAAATCCTTTATTGATGTTCCTATCTGGGAGGGAGGCGAATATTGGATTGATTTTTTAGATTTAAAAAAGACATATTCCTTTTTAAGGTCAAACGAGGCTGGCGATCCCCCGAATCATCACCCAGACCACATTATAACAAACCCTCCATTCAAGCATACAGAGGGATTCATTCTTCAGGCAAAGAACTTCGCTAAACATAAAATTGCCATGCTTATGAAGTTAAACCATCTGGCAGGGAAGGGCAGATTAGTTGATATATGGGAAGATAAAAAATTCCCACTGAAAAAGGTACTGGTGTTTTCCCGTAGGATCACGTTTGAAGGATATTCATGCTCTACCACCCTCGAAATGGCGTGGTGCGTGTGGGAGAGAGGATTTGAGGGGTTGCCTTATATACAATGGATACCATAAGGAGGTTATGTTTTGAAGGACTTATGTTTACACTGTTATGAAAAACCACAAGGAGATTGTATTTTTTGTGATGATTGCCTGAAGTGGTATCAGGATTGGTATTTCGAAAGCTTAATGGATCATATATTTGCATTAGTTGAATGGTTTTTGGGGTTTGATGAACCCCCTGTTCCTACTTTTTTTGCTTTTGATTTTGGGAAAGGAGGGAGTTTGAGGGAAATTTCTAAAGAAGAATTTTTTAATCTGAGTATGGAGGAGGTAAAGAAATGATTAAGAGAAAGGAACTGTGTCGGATATTGGAAGTATCCGACGTTACCATTGACAAGTTTGTCAGGGAGGGGATGCCCCATGAGTTAATCTGGGGCCACACCTATGTTTGATGTTACCAAGTGTAGAGAGTGGCTCAGAAAAAAGAAGAAGGGTAAGACCTTAACTAACAGGAGGTATGGAAGATGAGAAATGATGAGCATGAGAGAATAAGAATATGTAAATGTGGGAAAGAAGAAATAAAAAGGATCTTAAAAACAGAAGATCTGCCCGATGGTAAATTTGATTTAATTGCAGAGTATAAATGCTGTGGGGCAGAGGTAATCTTTCGGGGGTGTAATATGATTGACTATGAAGAGATTCCATATAATTCAACTGTTGAGATTAAAAAACTTACCCCCGAAGGCGATACTCACTATGTTTTCGGTGAGCCAGTAAAGGGGTTAAAGGAATATGAAGAGATGAAGAGCCTGAATGGGTTTACCAATGACTATGGAGAAGAAGTAAAAAAAATAGTAGGAATAAGCCCCGAGCCTGCTAAAAATATAGGAACTTTAGGGGTAGCCCCTGAACCATCTGCCTTTCTCTGGACCAATCCGGAGCTAAAAGAGATGAATGAGAAGTTATCGGACATTATAGAAATCCTTAAATATATTGCCATAAACATAGAGAAAGACGAACCGGAAGAAAAAGTAACGGGCATGGCCTTTTGCAAGGTCTGTAATTCATACCTACAGACACCGGGAGAACTGGAAAGGATGGAATGTAATCTTTGTTCTGGAAAGAAGGGATAACATGAGAGATTGGGGAATTTTGAAGGTTATAAAAAATAACTCGATCTTGAGAGAAGAGGTTTGCGACTGTCTCCATAAAATGAATACAGATCCAAACTTTTTTATAGAAAGGAGAAAAAGAAAAGAAGCGGAGTCTCTTGCAGAACAGAAGAGGATTGCAAGAGAGATGAGGCGAAGAAAGAAAAACTATGTTGTCTTTGATGACAAAGTTTTTGACCCGGAGGAGTGTACCAAGTGTAAGAGAAGGTTTCCCCGAACAAAACAATACTGGCACAGGGGAAATTCATTTGATGGCCTCCGGAGAAGGTGTAAGTATTGCCAGAATGAGCATACAAAGAATTATAAGAAACAAAAAAGAGAGGGGATCTGTAGTAATGTCCACTGAAGTTATTTTATACGGAATAGGTTTACTCTGGATTACAATTTTAGTCATGGGGTTCAATATCATCGACGCAATAGATAAAATTAAAAAAGACACCATTTTTTTTGATGTAAACGAAAAGGAGGATGATGAAATTTCTGACGAAGAGGAGCCTTTAACTCTTCAGGACTTTTTCGAGGCACGGTTATCAAAAAATTAGCGGTTTTAACGCAAAAGTTTGATTTTTTTGATATAAAATATCACAAGACCTGACTTTTGCGTTAAATCGCTTGCTAGGGGGCTTAAAATGGAAACCGATACAAAAACTAAACTTTTAGCTGAAATGTTCTCTAAATTCTTCATGACTTCCTTCGTTCATTTCGGATTAAATAATTATCCGGGATATATCATGAAGGATTTCTTCAAAGATCTGCATAAGTGGATAGAAAACAACCCGGGATATTTTACAGACCAGAGTTTGATTAAAATAGTTAAACATCAGATGGAGGTTTATAAGAAATGTTAAAACACACAATAAAAAACAGGTGGACCGAAGAACTTATAACAGAAAAGGAGGCAGAAAGTTTTATTGAGTTTGTGGAGAAAAACAAGGCAAACCTGAGAGAGGCAAACCTGATAGGGGCAGACCTGAGAGAGGCAAACCTGAGAGGGGCAGACCTGAGAGAGGCAAACCTGAGAGAGGCAAACCTGATAGG
>ERZ795054.296-NODE-296-length-74290-cov-5.790584_pt1 | contig 74290 bp, 90 predicted proteins | sample MGYA00375138_ERZ795054 | MGnify/ENA primary metagenome ERZ795054 (study PRJEB30183, sample SAMN05720215) | anaerobic digester metagenome | isolation source: active sludge of municipal wastewater-treating anaerobic digesters | place: USA | collected 2014-12-23 ... | reverse complement strand
TCTGTACTATGTGTATGTGTTGCTGATTCCCAGTTAGTATAATAAAATAATCTTGTATAATTTGATGTAGATTTGCCGGAAGCTTTATTTGTTCCGCTTGCAGTAGCTCCAATAGTAGTCCAATCAGATACATATTCAGCTCCTACAGTATATGCACAGATTGGTGAGAAGTGTGTATGATTCGCACTTTCTGTTCCTGATGTTGTTGATGGATGATCGTGATTTATAGTGTGAGAATGTTGTGGAATATGACTTACTGAAAGAGTATTTGAAGTTGCACCACCTATTGACCCTCTTGAACTTGATCCCATTAAAAATCTACTATCAGTTAAATTAGGTAAATATCTTCCTGCACCAACCCAGATTGGACTTTCTGCATCATTTACTGCACTACCATCACAAACTTTCCAACCAGTAGGTAAAGTCATTGCAACAGCATTATAAGTACTATTACTACCATTAATAAAATATCCTGGTAAATAAGCAACGACACTACCAATAGGGACAGCTCCAGTAATTGAAGTACTAATCATTTCAGTAGTATTAGGAGATATTGTATTAACTTTAAGTTCACTACTCATACTATTGTCCAATAACTGCCTGATGTAATAGTAACAGTTATTCCTACATCTATAGAAACAGGTCCAACTGATAATCCATTTTGACCTGATGGTATTGTAAAATCTTGAGATATTGTATTATAAAACATTTGAATTTGAGGTATTGGTGGTGGAAGACTAGAAATTGCAGCTTTCTTTTTATTCCAGGAATCCGCACTATCCTCTATAAGAACAACATCAGCAGCAACAGGAGTTGTTTTTACTGTTAATGCATAGATTTCACCTGCTGATGTCTTATGAATTGCAGAAGTATCAATTCCAGCTCCACTAGGAATTGCCCAGGTAGCATCTCCACGCAAGAATTCTGTTGTAAGATTAGGAGCTCGTGGAACAAATCCATGTTTAGTAATAGATACATCATTTGTAGTAATATCAGTAAAAGTTATTTCTAATTCAGCATGTGTATGATCATCAAGGGTATCTAGAGCATACTGAACATTAGTATCTGCTATTGATAATTTCCCAGAAAAATTAGTAGTATCAGTATAAACCATTGAAGCAGAAACAGAAGTACTAGGAGATCCTAAAACAGATCCTGTTACAGTTGCTACTCTAACATTCAAGAAAGTAGCATCAACTATTCTCATATGACTATTAGTAAAACCTGCTCCAGTATTATATAAGAATGTTAATCTATAGAAAGGAACAACTTCTTGAAGAGAAAGCTCTGATAAACCAACTAAACTACCAAATTGGAAAGGCGTCTGCCCTAATGCTGTTGCTAATGTAGCAGAAGTAGATTGTCCTTGACCTAGTATTGCTATAACTGGTTCACTCGTTAAATTTGTAGCACAAAGATATACTGGAAAATATCTGTTCGCTGTTACAGATGCAAATCCTCCAGCAGTTGCATTATTATATTGACAAGCTGCTGTGGCAATAGTTGCTGCAGTAACGGCAGCACCACCACTTACTCCTAAAAAATCTGTAGTAGTAAGTTTTCTCCATACATATGGAGAGACACTTGAGATATAGTATATTGGTATTCTAGCAGCTATAACAATTGCATCTCCAGAAGCCAAGCCTGTTACTGAAGTAACCGTAAAAGTTGTTCCAGTTCCACCAGAAGAAATAGTAGTAGTACCACGAATAGTAGTAGTATTTCCTTGCATGACAGTAACAGCTTGACCTGTTACTAATGTCCTGGAAGTTGTAAATACAATGGTAGTATTATTAGTTCCCGTTGTGGCAAGATCAGTAAATCCTAAAAATTGTTCAGTAGTAAGATTCCAATCTGTATTAGGAGATGCTGTAGTAGATGCTATGGAAACATCTGTATGAACAATATTTAATTGAATATCTTCATCAAAGAATGCCCCACCAGATATTAAAGTTTGAGCTCTACCAAAGTTATCATTAGTATTACCTGATAAATTAGTTAATCCATTATATTGATTAAAAAGAAGACCTGTCTTATAAATAGCTCCTTGAGCATGATTTCTTGCATGATTAAAAATATCACGTCCTGCTGTATGTCGTTCTTCTCCAATCCAAGTAATATCGCCAGCAGTTGCATTATAATAGAAATTCCATAATAAGACATCAGGATCATAGATAACCCAAGGAATTTGAGACAAGCTCATAACAGGTGAAGAAACATCGGTAGTTGTTTGATTTATATAGAAAAACCAGATCCCTTCTGCTGCTGTAGCATATTTAGTATATGCAGGTAATTCTGTTGCTGTTACAGTAAATTTCTTTCCGTTTATATAGTAACTAAAAGATGTATTCGCTCCTACAAAGGAAACCGTAGCTATTACATTTCCGCTAGAAGTGCTAACTGTAACCTTAAATTTACCTCTTTCAGAATAAGGAATCCCTGTCGCCATCTTTAGATCTGTACCATATTCCACAAAATCCCTGGATAGATCACTTATAGTAACATCTGTCCAAGTTGGACTATTTGCTTGATTTATAGCTTGATCTGAATGATAATATGGAGCAGTATTTAGATTTGTAGTATTATTATGAACTATAGTTCCACCAGTAGATGTATTATGGTGATCATGCGTTGCATTTTGGAAACTAGCTATTGTTGGAGTAATTAATGTCTTATTTGATAAAATCTGAGAGTCTGTGGTTCCCACTACGTTTCCAGATACACCATGAATTCCGGTAGAACTAGAAATATGAGAATCGATCTGATTATGTGTATTTGTTCCCTTATTTGTCAAATTAACATGATCAAGAACTCCACCAGTAGATGTATTGTGATGATCATGCGTTGCATTTTGGAAACTAGCTATTGTTGGAGTAATTAATGTCTTATTTGATAAAATCTGAGAGTCTGTGGTTCCCACTACGTTTCCAGATACACCATGAATTCCGGTAGAACTAGAAATATGAGAATCGATCTGATTATGTGTATTTGTTCCCTTATTTGTCAAATTAACATGATCAAGAACTCCACCAGTAGACGTATTGTGATGGTCATGTGTTGCATTCTGGAAACTGGCTATCGTTGGAGTAGTTAATGTCTTATTAGATAAAACTTGAGAATCTGTGGTTCCCACTACTGCTCCAAATATTCCATGTACTCCTGTTGAACTAGAAATATGACCATCAATCTGATCATGAGTATTTGTTCCAATATTTGTTAAATTAAAATGATCTATAGTTCCACCAGTAGATGTATTATGATGATCATGCGTTGCATTTTCAAAACTAGCTATCGTTGGAGTAATTAATGTCTTATTTGATAAAATCTGAGAGTCTGTAGTTCCCACTACGTTTCCAGATACACCATGAATTCCGGTAGAACTAGAAATATGACTATCAATTTGACTGTGAGTATTTGTTCCTTTATTTGTTAAATTGACATGATCGAGAACCCCACCCGTAGACGTATTATGGTGATCATGCGTTGAATATTGAAAACTATCTATAAGAGGAGTTATTAATTGAGGACTATTATTATATACTAATGATCCTGTTCCTGTTTTATAAGTATCCAGAACAATATTTCCAGAAGCATCAGGAATTGATAAAATTCTTGTTGTTGATGGACTAATATTAGACAATTGAAATTCTAATATTTTTGTAGGATCTCCATTATCATATATTTGGAAAAAAGCATCACTAAATACTGGAACTGTACTTCCTCCTCCTCCCCCACTACCTGCAGTTCCTTCTATTTGTGTACTTCTCCAATCTACGAAATCAACTCCAGTATCAACTGTTCTTATTCTACCCTTTACAGAATTAGTATAACCAGAAGAAGTTTGAAAAATAAAAGTAGCAATAGCTTTAAGTTCATTGGTTGCAGCTCCAATCATTCTTGCATTAACTAGTTCTGTTTGTGCTCCCAATCGTGCTGCAGGTAAGGAACTATACTGAGTTTGTCCTACATAAGAAAAAAGTCTATCAGAACTAGTATTACTATGTATTGCTATTATATGATAACAAACAAAATATCCATTAGTAGCCTCAGCTAGAATATAGTTACTACCACTTGAAGTAACATATACAATTTTTCCTGTACTACCAGTTAATACACTAAATCCAGAATTACTGCTACGTCTTAATGTTGGAATTGTTGTGGTCCCTGATAAATAAATTATAGGTAATCCTGTACTAGCTAAAACAGCTGGAATAGAAAAAGTTAAATCCTCATCAGCAACATATCCACCATCTATTCCAAATTGTGCATGACTATCTAAGGAGCCATCACCATCAGCAGTAATAGTATTTGGAGTTAAACCGCTTAAATAACGGCATCTTAATACATTATGCAGATAAGCATGAGTAATTGAATCCATGCCAACTTTATGTAATTCATTCATAAGATATATATGTATCTTATTCGTTGCATCCCAATAAACATATGCCACAGTTGGACAAGTTTGAATAATACCAGTTACTTGACTATTATCTGGATTTTTAAGATATTGCAATGCTCCTGAATCATAATATATTATAAAAAATCCTTCTTCATCAGGAATTTGTATTGAATCAGAAGTCTTTTCATATTTGTCGCCATATTGATAGAATGCATAAGATGTTCCAACTGGAGTTATTGTTAATGTCCTGGCAGGTGAAGAATCTGTAAAAGCAATATTAGCAAGCTCATCTCTACTGAATCCTATATTTACACTTTGCTCAACAGAGAATTCTGTAGTATTTATATCAACTACTATAGATCCTGCTGAACTATCTATAATTTTAACTGCACCAATTTGTGTTATAAAAGCTCCACCAGTAGGAGGTATGCTTGTCATTAAACCATCAGTAGTACTAAGATATAATATTTCTCCTGAAGTATAAGAAGTTGTATCTAATCCTCCAACTTCTCCAAATTTAGTTACATATCCTGTTGAACCATGATGAATATCTTCAGTAACAACTCCAACCAAACGACATTTATTCTTTTCGGAAGCATTAGCAAGACCAATTAGAACATTTGTCCCAGTAGTCCCTGATGGATAAACTACTGACCCATTTGGTATTGTGAATCCTGTTTCATTTTTTACTCTTATAAGACTTTCTTGTCCTATATTTAATGTAACATCAGATGCTTCATTATAGTAAGAGAGAGCATGCTTAGTTTTATCATAAAATAATTTACCTTCTTCATGAGAAGGATTAATTAAAGTAGTATCAAATTGAATAAGATCAACTTGTGAATCAATTAAAGTTTTATTTGATAAAACTTGAGAATCTGTAGTTCCTACTACTGCTCCAGATATTCCATGTACTCCAGATGAATTGGAAATATGTGAATCAATTTGACTGTGAGTATTTGTTCCTTTACTTATTAAATTAATATGATCAATTAATCCACCTGTAGATGTATTGTGATGATCATGATTTGCATTCTCAAAACTAGCTATCGTTGGTGTTATTAAAGTTTTATTTGAAAGAGTCTGAGATTCAATAGTATCTACTATTATTCCTGTAGTTCCATGAATTCCTGTAGAACTATTAATATGAAAATCTATTTGATCATGTGTATAAATACCTTTACTGGTAAGATCTGTATGATCTATAGTTCCACCAGTTGAAGTATTATGATGATCATGTATTGCATTTTGAAAACTGGCTATCGTTGGAGTAGTTAATGTCTTATTAGATAAAACTTGAGAATCTGTGGTTCCAACAAGTTCTCCTGTTACTCCATGAATTCCAGTAGAACTAGAAATATGATCTTGAACAGTTAATCCAGCAGAAGTTAATATATTAGAAGCTCTATGTCTTCCACCAATATTGTTCAAATGTTTTATTATAGTATCCATTTCAATCCTATGATAAGATAATAGTAACTACTCTATAATTTGGTGCTGTCCCAGCATATATAAAAGTTTCAGTCATAGATTTCCCTAAAATTGCTGAACTATGCACAATTGTATTTATACGCTCATTTACTGTTCCAGCATCTAAATAAGTAAATGTCTGTGTATAATCAGGAGCAGATTGAACATCATCAATTATATCTATAAATATTTGCAAACTATCTGATGCATTCATTGCAACAGTATCATAAACAAGTGTTATAACATCATTTGTTATTGATCCACCTAGATTAGGATCTGCAAAAGAATAAATAATAGTATTAGCTGTTACATTTGTAATCAGCAATATCTGTTCTAATTTAAGATAAGTTGAAAATCCTGTTGTTAGAGTAATCTGTCTTGTTGCAGGATTAAATGTATATGAACCAAAGTCACTTCCAATTAATTTCTTCATACCTTTATCCCAAGGCAATTGCCATTGCGACTGCAAAAGTTTTTATATTATTAAATTGTGTCTGTACATTTGATGTTACTCCAGACATATATCCTATTTCGGTTTTAGTAGTTACGGAACTTTCTAAATTTTTAGAAGTATCTGTAACAACTGCTCTATCTTCAGTCAATCCAGTAAGAGTAATAGATCCAATATTTAAAGATGAAGCATTTATAGTACCACCAACACCAAGACCACCAGTAACTACCAGAGCTCCCGTTGAGGTACTATTTGAAATAGTTGAATCTGTTATTTTTACTTGATCTGAAAATGATTTATGAGAAAGTATTTGGAGATCAGTTGTACCAACTATCCCTCCAGTTATACCATGAACTCCTGTCGAACTCAAGATGTGACTATCAATCTGATTATGAGTATTTGTTCCTTTACTTATTAAATTAATATGATCAATTAATCCACCCGTAGATGTATTATGATGATCATGATTTGCATCTTGGAAATTAGATATTATAGGAATTATTAATGTTTTATTCTCCAATACTTGAGAATCTATAGTTCCAACAATTGTTCCTGTTACACCATGAATTCCAGTAGAACTTATATCATGAGCTTTGAGAGCTCCATCAAGAGTACTTGCTTTAGAAAGAAGAGTGCTATCAATAGAGATATAATTTGTATTTGATATATCTGAATCAGGACCTAAAGCAGAATCAAGTTTATGAATATTACTATTTATTGTTCCAGTAAGTGTTATAGAATTATTTGTTCTGCTTTGTGGTATAGGAAAAGAACCAGCATAAATATCAATTTTATCAATAGCAGTTCTTAGAGAGTCATTATTTACAATATGATTTTCTTCAGTATATTGAGGAAGATGTAAACCAAGGATCTTTCCTATAAAATCATTTTGATAAATATCTTCTTGAGATCCACCTTCAGCATCCAAAAGTCTTTCCCAACCAGTATTAGGATTACTGGTTTTATGCCAAAGGTCTCCAGTTGCAGTCCTAATATAAAGAGAACCAAGAGGAGCTGGTATTCCTGTTGAAGTTGTAGGATCTATGTCTCCATAAATAATATAAACTTTATCATCAACATTAAATCCTTTTTTTACTGCAAAGTACTGAAGGCTCATTATACTCTTACCCTAGTAAAATTAATATTTAACGCTTGAGGTTCATTGTTTTTAATATTAAGCATTAAAGAAGTTCCATCCGTTGAAACATCTACATCAAAATCAAGGATAGTACCAGTAAGACCATACATTGTACAATAAGCTTGACCATTAGCTTCAAGAGCAACAACTTCACCCATAACCGTTCCTGGAGTACCTCTAAGAATAAGATGCCATTTTACTGCGTGTGTGGTTGTAAGACCAACAGTATCTATAACTTCAGTATTTCCAGGATCTACTGCAAAATGACCTCGGTAATCAACATCAAGAGGACCATATGGAGGAACAAGTTCATTATTAAGTTCTGCTGCGGGATATTCATATTCTCCAATAATATTTGGATCATAATATCCTGGAGGAACTTCTCCAGAGACACCACTACTAGTTTCAATTATAACATGTCTAATCATTCCAATTTGATCAAAGTTAGTAAAGGTATATTCCACAAAGGCATTCATTGTTAAATTAAGAATATATATCATAGAAGTTTTTGAAGAATCAGCAACTTCTGATTCTCCAGAAAATCCTATTTTAGTTGAATTTGGAACAATACTAAATTGATTTCCATCTTTTAAAGTATAATAGTATTGCCATCTGTAATAATGAGTAAAACATAAACTCACGAGTTCAGCAAATTTCATTCTATCTTCTGTAGTAAGAGCTAAGATAGAAATATTAATAGGAACATTATAAGCACCTCCATAGACCTCAACTGTTTGTTTACTTGTTGAAGTTCCAAGAACTTTATAACCTATAAGATTATCAGCTCCTATATACATCTTTTTCTCTTCAGCACCATCTCCAATACTAACAATAATAAGTGGAATTTTTCTTTCTGTATAAGGAAAATCCTGAGTTATAAATATCTTTTCCAAATCAGAAGTATTCTGAATTTCAAGAATTTCAGGAGCGGATAAAGAATATAATTTTACCATATTACTAAAAAAATTCTTTAAAATAGAAACAACAACATCTTTAGTTTGTCGTTGGACTTTATAGAATCCAAAATTAATAATAGGAGAACCAATATTCTCAGGTGTAAAATGAGTGTTGAATCCCACGGAGATATTTCCTTAAATTGACTTTTTTAAATCTTCTTGATTAATAACAAGACAAATTATCCTTTTAGTATAATCCTCCAATTTAAATTCAGCTAATTGAAAATATTTACATTTTCTATTTCCTAGAGCACATACAGGATTATCGTTCATGTCTCTAAGATAGTCATCTTTTCTACCTACAGCTGGACATTTAACTGGATAAACCTGAGGTCCCTCCTGTGTACATGAAATAGAAGCTAGAAGTACCTCTACTTCAGCAGTTTTTATAAGATCATCCAGTGATTTTATGTTCTCGAATGACATTATTTTTCCTCTTTAGCGGATTTACTTTCTCTACCAAAGTCTTTTATCATACCAGTTGTTTGTAGTTGAGGGTATAATTTCTTTGTATTTAACCAATTTCTGAATGTCCCAGTTTGCTGAAATGTATTTGCTGCAAGTTCTGGATTTTGATTTGAAGGATTCACAACTTCTTGTTGAGTTCCAGGAGCAGTTTGACTTGTATTTGCTGCCAATTCAGCAGATTGCTCAGTGGGATTTACAACTTCAGTTTTTGTACCTGGGGCAGTTTGTTGAATTTTAGAAGCTGTTTGTTGTTCTGGAGTAAGAGTTTGAGCTTTCTTCATATGAAGATTAGGATCATCCACTTCAACAGCAACGAGGTATACAGATTTTTTACCATCTTCTCCTGCTTTTTCTTTTAAAGTCCAATATTTGGAAGCTACTTTATCTCTAAAGAGATTTGCTCCAATTCTATCAAAAGCTTGACGTAATCCAGGAGTGAATTTTATTTTATCTTTATCTGTAATCATAGGAGGAAGTAATTCTGATCTTCCTTCGCTAACTTTGAATTCTTTAGCAAAAGCTTCTCCTCCACCATAAGTTCTTTTTCTATTTTGATTAGCAAAATTAACACCATAGAAAGGACAACCACCTTCATTTCCTTTGGACATACCAAATTCTTTTATCATAGTATCTTTGCTTTTTAAAGCTTCACTGGCTTCTTTTATTTCTGAAGCTTCTTTGATAGAGATATCTTCTCCAATATCAAAAGATATTTGATTGCTAATATCTTCTACAGAAAGACCTGCCTCATTCCAAGTTCTCAGTGCTTCATCAAAATCAAGATCAGCAGCTGCATATTTTCTAGAAAGTATCTTAAGATCCATTATTAGTTCTCCTTAAAAACATATTTTTTCTGATCAGAATTTTCAGGTATTACTACCTCTTCCCCTTGTGGTGCTTTTAAATTATATAATTTAGTCTCTCCATAATTTCCTTTAATTCCCTCTGGAGGATTGACTTTGTATGGTTGACTTTTTGTATCCTGTTCTATTGAATCTATTGGAGTTTTTCCTGGTTTAGGATCTTTTATAACCAATTTAGACATTGGAATCAAACTTGGTGCTACACCAGTTTCATTAAAATCAGTAAGATGAGTAGTTTTCTCTCCTTCTGGTTCTTGTGTCTGTGTCCTTTCTGCTTTTTTAAGCAGTTCATTAATTGATTTTATTCCAACAAAATCCATTTACATACCCGAACGTACTTTATCATCTGGTCTAGTAGGTTTACTAGGTGTTGTCATAACTTTAGGCTCATCTATTAAATCAGAAGTTCCTGGTTTAGAAAGAGATGGTTCTTTCTTTTTGGGGAAATCCGCTGGACTAGTTTCTTCAGTAGTACTAGACACTTGTTCAATAATAGCTCTTTTTAAAAGATCGTCTATATTTTTAAAATCAGAGAAATTCATTATTATCTTCCTTGTGCTTGCTGTTGTTGGTATGCTTCCCATAATTTTTGCTGTCTCTTTGCAGCTTCTGCTTTTTGTACAGCATTAGGATCGGAAGATTGAAATGTTCCTTGTCCTTTAGAAACATCTTCTGTTCTCTGCTTCATTTTGTTTTTTAAATCCTCAACAGGATTTGACATCGGAATCGCATTACTTACTGTAGGATTTGATTCAGAATCTTTCTGTTCTGTTTCTATTAATTGAGCTCTTCTACTTTCTCTTCCATAGTCCCTAATCATAACAAAACCTCTTACAAAAGATAATGAGCAATCTTCAAGACATCATGACCATCACGGATAAGTTGTGATTCAAAGCCACGATGTAGAATTTGAGTAGATTTTCCATATGTATATTTAATTAAATTCGTTGTTTCAAATAATTGATTTTCCCAAGTTCCTGTCATAAATTTAAGAACATCCGCATTTTCAATATCAGTATCTGGAAGAGTTCTCCATTTTATTGGAAAACGAGTTACCCAACCACCACCTTGAGCACTTCCTTCCACTACTTGAGAAACCTGATCTCTAGACGCAAGAAAAGCAGGAACTGTTATATTACTAAATCTTGGATCAATATCACAAAGATTAAGCATATTTCTATATCTAAATCTCAATGAATTCCATCTTGCAGATGGAGAAGTTGTAATTCTTTTTCTTAAAGTTATTCTGAATCTAATAAATCCAGTAGATGTAGGTAATACAAGAGCTGCTTGTTTGTTTGCAATAGGAGAATCAGTATATGCTGTTGTTGTTAAAGGTATCCAGGTAATATCATCAGTTGTATATAAATAATCTATTCTATTTTCTGCAGCATTAGTAGTATCATTCATTAAGACATAATCAACAGATTTAAATTTATCAAAAGTAATCTTTTCTGTTGTTAATGTTCCATTTAAGGAAACACCGGAAAGAAAATAATTACTTTTTCTATCTCCTCCAATGATAAGATCATTTGTACTACGAGTGAGAGTAGAAGGAGTACTAAAAATATGTTCTCTATAACCATATCTTTGATAACCTCCTCCTTTTCCATCAACATCTAAGATGCCAGTACCACCACAAAGAAAATGAAATCTATCTGGTTGAGCTGCTGTAATATCTGAACTACCACCACCATCTGTAGGAGTAGACCAACAATAACATTTAAGAGCACCAGAAGGAAAAGTTCCTGTAGGTGTTATTGCTGAGTTTCTCCAAGAAATACAAGGACTTCCATATGCCCAAAGTAGAGCAACATTCCGTTGAAGTACTCGATTAAAGATTTGGAATTTATCAAAAACTCCTTTTATATCTGGAACTCTTGGTTGTGCCCAACGCATTTAAATTCTCCATATTGAATAAAGTAATTTTTTATTCATCATAATTACCAATCAGGATTCTGACCTGTATCCGGAGTTATTGGATCATTATTAATAGGTAATGCCGTTGAACCAAAGAGACCTGTAGAAGAAAGTGCAGGTACTCTTATTTTTTCTCTAAAACCAAGACAATTTATAGTAATTATAAACTCTATATTTTGAATAAGTGATAATTCAAATTCTCCACTGGAAGTTGTATATGCTTGAACAGGGACTGGAATAATTGCAATACCACTAGATGTTGTTGCAGGAGAAACTGCAGGTACAGCATAAACTAGAGCACTTTCAATAGGTTGTCCATCACTATATAGAATTGTTCCTTTTACTTTGCAAAGATCCATCTGAATCCTCGTTCACATAATTTATCACAAGAGCCCTCATAATACCATAAAGAGAAAACCCTTCGGAATAAGCTTTCTCTTTAAGTTTTTTATAAATAGGAAAAGGAACTGTAAAATTTAACCACTTTGAGGTTCCTTCTTCTCTTCTACTTTTTTCGTAGTGTCTAGCCATAATCTCACTTTATTTTGCAGAGTATCTTTTCTTAAATAAACTAAAGAGTCCTCTATAGTCTTCAAAGCAGTTGTTAATACAGCCACTTGATTTAAGAGTTCCTGCAGAGCAGGATCTAGATTAATAACTCCACTACTTGTTGTTTCTTGATACATTTGCCATTCCCAGTAATGTTCTACGAACTGATTCGTATTTTATAACTTCAACCTGGGATTCTCCATTTCTTAATTTAAAATCTAACTCTTGACACTTCTCAGGATCTTCAAAAATCCAAGACTTTGTAGGTAAATCATATTCAGATGCAAACTTAACACCATTATATGCTATAAATGTTGCAGAAACAAGGTCTTTCGTTGAGAATTTATCAGTATGATTCATATCAATCTCCATTTCTTTTATCTATAAGGATCTTTCTGCTTAGATGACCAAGAATGATTTGGTGGCATGGAAGCAGGAATTGGTTTACTAAATTGTGTTAAGTACGTCTTTTGATCTGTCTGTCTTCTGTTTATATTCTCTCCAATTGTTGAAAAATTATTCTCTTTAGAAAAAGGAGTATCAATATCCATTTTACGATAAGACATTGAATTTAATTCCTTTTGTATTTGATCTTTTGTTAATGGTATAATACGTAATCCTCTATACATATATTGAGGATATTGTATCAATCCATTTAAAACAGCAATTTGAATAGTAAAATCATATCTGCTTCCTTCTCGAGCAACTTTGACATTAACCGAGACTAATGCATCTGCAACAGTACCATCATCAAATTGTCTGCTTACTTGAGATGCTAAAAAAGTATATTCTGGAATTTCTTCAAAAAGATCAGGAAGAAATTTATCAAGAACTTCAGTAACCATTCCATAAAGTTTATCTCTATAAACTCCTTCTGAATCATAAGCATCCCGAATAGGAATTTTTCTATCTCTCAGATCCTTAATTACACTTTGAAGTTCTTCAATATTCGTATGTACATATTCTTCTAATTTCTGGAATCTAACATCATCTTTAAGATCTTCGACAGAATCTTGTAATTTAGAAATCATTTCAGAAAGAACTTCTAATTGTTCATCTTCTTCTTTTCCTCCTGCCAGAACTTCAGGCTTTGGACCTGGAGGAGGTGGAGGAGGACCTCCTGCTAGATCTGTTGGAGCACCACCCATTGGAGGTGGACCTTCTAGTCCAGGCATAGGTCCTGGTGGTGGAATTGGTGGTCCACCTGCAGGACTTCCTACAGGTCCTCCTGGAGCAGCACCGGCTCCACCTGCTGGAGCAACATCAGGTATATTTAAAGGAGCAGCACGTCTAATCCGTGTCTTCTGACCTTCATCACTAATGAAGTCTTCAACATTAATAGTGTTAAAAATATTACTAAGATAACCTACTTGAATTTCTTTATCTCTATTTTCTTTAGACATGCTAATCCTCCAATGGAATCAAGCCATTGTAATAAGACATTTTAAATGTCTTATTTCTTATGATATATCACCAGGAACAATCCAGTTTTCGCCATCACCAGCTTGTGCAGCATAATTGTAATAAATTACAGAACCTGCTGTTACACCTACAAAAGGAACTGTAGTGTGTAAAAATTTATATCCTTCAACAGCTTGACCGCTTCTCTGAATTTGATAAACAATAGCTGAACTGATATCTTCATTTACAAAACCAACTACTCCACTATATAATGCTACTGCCATTTTAATCCTCCTCTATAAGAGACTATATTCCTTTCTCTTCATTTGTATTTTCTTCAGATTTTTTAAATGTAATTATACCTTTATCTTGGTTTAGAGCAACATGAACTTCCTCCACATTGTCAATTTTATTAGCAGATGCTACTTTAGAAATAACATCTTCTAACTTTTTGTAGTCTTCTTTTTCAAGAGAAACTGTATTACTATTAATTTTCATACTGACCTTCCTTCTAATTTATTAAGTATAGAATCAATATTATAAGTATCTACTGATCCTTCAAACCATTCCTTTTGGCCTTTTCTGATACAAGGCTTAAACCATTGTTTCTTTAATTCTGTTTGAACATACCCTTCAAATTTTTTATTTGGTACTTTCCAATAACCACAAATTACTACATCAGGATTGTGAGAAACATATTGTCTTAAACGATCTCTAGGATTCTCACTAAAGGTACAACCTACTTTAAATTTTGTGTTGTCCTTGTCCCTAACTAGATATAAATAATATCTTTTTTCATTCATAATTATAATGGTACATTACCTTGAGCACCAAATCCCATGATGGATGTATAAGCCAACTGACCACCATAAGAAACATTATTAAGGAGAGTTCCCCAAATACCATAAGCAGCCCAAGGAACAGTTCCAACTCCAACGCCAGCATGATTTGCATAATTCCATTTGAATTGAGCTTTCATCTCTTTATATTGAGTTAATAAAGCATCATGCCATCCTTTAAGATGTGTTGCTCTATCAAAAGTTATACTCAATCCAGATTCTGACGCTTGGAAATGGATATCAACTTCAAGGATTCCAACAGCAATAAGACAACGAATTAACGTTCCAAGAACTATTAATTCTACCATATCATATGGAATTCCTTGAACAGCAGTATAAGGATTAGTAAATACATCAGCAGTACTTGACATAAAGGATGGCCAAAATGAAGTCATAGGAGAAGATGCATTTAGTTCAACGATAGCACCCTCCATCATAAGACCTATTTCACCAATAGTCATCTTCTTTTCAAATCCACCGGCAAAAGAAACTACTCCATTTTCTCCAACACTGTTTGTAGTATCAACAGTGAATCCTGGATTTGGATAGCGTCTTCGTACTAAATCCAATCGTATCAAGACATTTTGAAGAATAACATATTCTTGATAGGACATGACTCTAAATAAAGACGGTTTCATTGTACTATAACTAGCAAGAGGATCTAGATAAGATGGATATAAATCAGAATTATTAACATCGAAATAAACACCTGAAGATGTTAAATAAGTGAGAGATCTCCACCCATAGTAATCTTCAATCAAACCTAAAGCATAGGAGGCCCCTGTTGATGTGTCATAAATTACATAAGGAACAACATCTGCAGTGGAGATCTCTCGAGTTGCGAATCTGATTCCTGTCTGAGTCCTTGTAAGTGTATCTACTAATCTTAACATGGCCTTTACATTATTGTCATTTTTTCTACGATAGCTGCCTTTATATCGTGATTCTTCTGTACAACTGGATTTCCAAGAATCTCATTAAGCTCTTCTTCTGAAAGAGCTTCTGCCATAATCCATTGAATAAATTCTACTGGAGCTATTCCAAATTTTGAAATCTCAGGATCAGGATCAAAAGCCAATCTTAACTTTTCCAATTTAGCTAAGATCATAGGTCTGGTACGTGGAACATCTTGTGGCACTGCTGGATTTTGAAATGGAGAATTTGCTGGCTGTTGTGTCTGCATTTGCCTTATACTATCTTGACGTTTAACCGTCTCAATCTTTTTACGCATCACAGCAGCTTTTTCCAATTCTTCCAAATATTCCCTTTGAGTTAATCGAGTAAGCCACGCAGGAGTTTCTACAGTTCCCTGCAATGTTCTTTTAAGTTCTTTAGATCTGCTAAGATCTTCAATATCAGCAGAATGTAAAAGGTCACAAACTTGACCTTGTTTTATCACTATTTCCAGATCGGAAAGAGCGACAATTCCATTCGAGATATTTTTTACATAATAAGTCTCATTTCCAAGTTCATCCCTATATGAACTTGAAGCAACCGTTGGTGCTAGAGGCATCCCAGATCCTGCAAAATAATCCTTTTCTAGTTCTGCTATTCTTTTTTTAATATCCGATACTTGTTCTACTTTCGGCTGAGTCTGAACAGGAGCAACTTGATGATCAATAAATCCATCCATAGGAGTTACTCCATCAAAACCACCTTGTGCATCTTTTTGTTCCAAATGAGCTCCTAATTTGCTCAATTGTTCCGGCGTAAGATTTACATTTCCCATAATTCATATCTCCTTCATATAAGAATATTGGTTTAATATAATAATGCACCAATTTGTTCAAAATTTAAGAGGTTATGAGGATAAATTCATATATTTTGTGACCTTCTTCTTCTATATACTTGAACTTTATCAAATTTTTCTTTTTTTCTGGTTAAACAAATAGTTGAATTTTGATATAAATATTCTCTTAATTTCAATAGATTATGACTTCCACTATATGATAATACTTTCACTATTGGATTTTTAGTCCGTAGATTAGAATATTTCATTTTATTAAATCCCAATTCATTAATAAAAATATCTTGGATACTATCTAAAAATTTGATAGGTGCTGCTATACAAAAACTTCCTTGAAGCTTATTTTCATTCTTCCGTAAAGAAATGGAAATACTACCATCACCATCAAAAAATCCTCTTATAAAATGAGAAATAAGATGCTTAGAAATAAATGTAGGAAAAATCAAAGAATATGTTTTATTTTGAAATAAACCTGCTTTCAGAAGATCTTGTGAAAGTTTTTTATTTGTTATAGAACAACCCAATTGATCACTCCATGTTGGATGTTTTATTTTAAAAGTTCTTTTTATAAGAGGTCCTGTATAATTAATAAAACTTTGAAATCCTTTTATAAGTTCAGAATCACATTCCTGCAAAAATATTTTAATTTCATTTTTAGAAATTACATGAGATCCATCTGCATAAAGTAATCCTAACCAATATGATTTTTCAGGAGTATCTATCTTTTCAAATATTGTCTCATTAATAGAATATTTCTGTTTTCTATGAGAATTATCTCGAGCAATAATCCCATTTCTTTTTAATAACCTACATATAGTACTACGAGAAACATAAAATAAATTAGATATTTCTGTTGAAGATTTCTTCTTATTTACATAAAGATCTATTATATTATCTTTATATTTTTCTATCAATGATTTCATTATGTATCTCCTTAGGGTACAGTTGCATTTACATTTAAAAAAGAGAGATCTCAATGAGATCTCTCTTTAAATTAATTCAGATTAGAATCATTTTATCCAATTAGGAACAGTAGCAGTAGATTTAACACCAACTGCAACAGCTCTTGGGTTCAGAATGGCTTGTCCAATCATTTCCCCAAACAGATAACCATACTGGAATTTGCCAAAGACAAATTGATCAGCAGGCAGCATTGTTAGAGAAATACGAACAGGCATTGCACCCAGGTAACGGCCTTCGGTAACGGCAAATACCATTCCCTCAGGAACCGATACGTTCTGAAGACCATTCTCGTCAACACCAGCAGACACGAAGATGTTAACACCCCAGATATTCGCAAAAATACCAGTCAGGAGAATGTCCCTGGAAGTGATTGGGTCATAATCCATGCTGTTGATATTCTTTTTGAAGTCTCCAAGCTCGGCACGATTCATGATGAATTTATCGCAAATCAGCCTGTGTCTTTCAACCTCGAATTGCAAGGTTTCAAGGATGGACTTATTGATTGAAGAGGTAATATTGATTTGAGAGTTTTCAATCGTTGCTGCTTGATAAAGCTGACGAAGTCCATTTCTATCCTCAGTGAGCATGATTTGGAATGTCGCTTTATCGTGGCTACGATCAACTATATCGTATTGCCTCTTAGCAATTTCAGCCATGTTGATTTTCAGGAACGAGGTTACCCAGAATTCAGGTGGGAACACACGATTTCCTTTCACAACACATTCTATAGTCTGACCATCTTCTTGTATGATAAGAGCCGTAACATTTACGTCCTTTTCATAAGATATGATCTGACCTTGTGCCACTTCATGGGTTTTGAAGACCTGGCGTATGAAACCTTCATAGTCCAGTCTATCCAGGATAAGAGGAATCATTTCTGCTCCGAATCTCATCCTTTCTTCTTCGTTGCCACCAAAAGCGGCTTCCATGATTCTTTGTTTCTCATCGAGTGAGTAGAAAGAACCAGATTTCTTATACTGTTCACGCAGGGAAGCAAACTTTTGTTGCTGAGTGATCATATCCTTATGATCATAAGCATTAAGTTGTCCTTTGCTGTCGAACATGTCTTCCTTAGATTCCTTAACGTTTCCGCTGGAATCTACACCACCATATGCCTTCGGATTCAGGAGTCTTTCATCATGCTGAACGGAGGCAACTTTTTTGATTTCTTTCTTTTCCATATTGTTAGCCCACATGTTTAGTTACCTCCTTATATCTTCAGCTTAAAGTGGAGCTCAGGATCTTCGGAGGTCGGAACTTTCGTTATTTGTCCGATTATCTTTGCACCAGCTGTGGCCGTAGGATATCCGTTCGCACTGATATAGACATTTCCGTTCAGAGCATAAGCAACGCCAGTCTCATAAACAAGAGTTGCAATGTCACCTTGGTCTTCCAAGGTAGCAGCTTTGCCAGAACCGAGGGTCTGATCAATTCCAACGAGATTTGGATCTTGATACAAGTAGCTGCAGAGCAGCGTGTTAGAAGCTGGAGAACCAGCAGTTACAGTACCGTTAGTTGTGCTAACAGTATAGGAACCTGTTACATCTACTCCACCACTTGTAAGAAGAACAGAACCTGTTTTAAGATTTGCATTGTTCAAATAAATCACTGTGGATGTATTTGGAGCAACGGCAAAAGTTTGACTCTCATCTACAACAGGCTTGTAGAAGCTGAGAGTTTTGTGACAATAGAAAAGTCCGATAAGACCAGTCGAAGTGGTATTATCAGCGACTTGAAGAACGGGTTTTCCGTTTACGTCTGCAGCCAGTTTTGCAACCATACCTGCGATAAAAGCAGCAGCTGGATCAACATCTCTCCATCCAGGGTTGTTTAGGCCAGACAGCCTACGCACGGAGTTAACGAGACCGTTCATACCAAGATCTGGAAGTATTGCCATGATCTCTTCCTCCTAATAAATTATTGAAAATAACATTTAAACATAGCCACGTTTCTTGGCTTGTTCTTGCCAGTATCTCTTATACGCCTCTTTTCTAGCATCTTTATCAGCTGCAAATCCACGGAGAGGTGCATCTTCAGTGCTGGCTTCTTTATCTCTGAATATCTCTTCTGTGTTCTCTACAGAACTAACAGCAGCAGTTTTCACTTGATATTCATCAACGAACTTAGCTATCTTAGTAAATTCATCGATGTCTTTAGTCATAAAGGTATCAAAAGCTTCTTTCATGACAGCTTTATGAGACTCTTCATAACCATCTATATAAGCATTATGTATGATTGCTTCAGCAAGCTCAGGATCAATTTCAGCTTCTGCCATATTTCTCCTAAGAGCTTCACGAAGTGGATCATCAATCATGCCTTTTAGTTGCTGACGAGCAGCAAGTTCAACGGAAAGACGAGCTTGATCCACAGCATTTTGAACACTGTGTTGACGAATTCTTTCAGCTACCTCAACAGAAACTTTCTTTTCTGGAGTAGATTTTCCTTCAGTCTTATAAGCAAGATCCTTCTGTCCAATATCACCATGATTCAAAGTTTCAAAATCTTTGTCTGTTACTGGCTGACCTTTAATCTCACTGTTAACAGTAGAAATAGTCTTCGCAGCAGTTTCAGCATTGATATTATCAACTGGGGGTATTGGTTTGATTTCTTTCTTAAAAGGATAAAGGTTAGCTTCTTTTTCAGAACGAAGTTCTTCGAGTTTAGCACGAACTTTGCGAATTAAAGATTCAACATCTATAGAAGACTTTTTATCTTCTTTGTCTTCTTTCTTATCTTCTTTCTTTTCGTCTTTGTCGTCTTTTTTCTCGTCTTTGTCTTCTTTCTTTTCAAATGGATTTTCTTTCTTTTCTTCCATAGCTGCTTTACCTTTTCCCTTTGGAATCTTGCTAAGAATTTCTTTATATGATTTTGGTCTGCTTCCAGTTAATTTCTTTTTAGCTTCAGCAACCACTTGACGAGCTTCTTGAATCTTAGCTGTAAGTTTTTCTGAAGTATCTTCGTCTTCTATTCCTTCAGCAGCTTTTTCTCCCTCACCAATAACATCCTTAGCTTCTCCAATTTCTTCCCCAAGCTCTTCTTCTTTTTCACCAACGGTTTCTTCACGAATTTCTTCAACATCCTCTTTTATTTCAGATACCATATTCTTAATTTCATCAACTGCATCCTTAACATCGCCAGAAGCACTTTCAGTTGCTTCGGCAGGACCTACTTCGGGTCCTCCCATTCCAGGGAGACCTTCAGGTCCAGCAGCTGGTCCACCAAGACCACCTGTCATGTCATCAGCAGCAAACTTAAGAGCTAAGAAACTTGCATATTTAAGTTTAGCGTCATCGTATTCCTTCATGCTTTTCTTGATCTTACGAATTACTGAAGATAACTTATTAATGATTTCTTGTGCATATTGTGCTGAATCTATAACAGCACCATCTTTCACTAGAACTTTACCCATAGAAGTTAAACCTCGCTTCTCTATTGTATCCAGATCTACATCTGTTAATTGCCTAGAATCATCAGAAGCCCCTACAGGAGGTAATCCCGCAGGAGGAGCTCCAGGAAAGGAAGGCATTGGACCACCAGGTGGATTTGCCATAGGACCTTGTGGTCCTCCTTTTTCTCCTTGAAGCTCTGTAATCTTCTTATGAATTAAATCTATAGTATCATTCACACCATCTTCTGAAATATGAGTTTTGATGGAATGAATCATGTTCTTAATAGAAGTTTTTAAATACTTAGAAAGCTTTAAAAGCCTCTTTTCAGACCACGAATTATTTAGCAGATAATCTAAGATTTCATTAATTGTCTTAGCTCTAATCTTAGCATCATCCATTGCCTTATAAACATCATCAACTAGAGTTGAGAAAGAATCCTCATCTAGTTGATCAAGTATCATAGGCTTCTCTTTTCCTGGTGCTCCTGCTTCTCCTAATGGTTTTACAGCACCGCCTCCACCAATGGGAGCTCCAGGTGCTGCAGGAGAATTCACAGGTGTTTTGCTACCAGGACCTTCTGCAGGAGGTGTTCCTGCTGGAGGATTCAAACTGTCCATTGTTGGAGCAGCCATTGTACCCCTATTGCTGTTCTAAGATTCCTCTTATAAGAGTTTTTCCTTTCTCTTCATCTTTACCAGGAACAGGGGAAACAAGTGATTCAGCGGGATTTGCGGGAGGTGTTGCAGCAGGATTGTTTGCTGCAAATATATTACGGATATCTATATTAATGAGTTCCCATTCTTTCTTTGCATTTTCAAAAGATATATTATTGCGATTAATCCATTCAGAAAAGACCTCTTCAAGAGAGGCCACTTTATTTATATTCTTAGCAAAATCCCAGAAAGTTGCTGACATATCACCTTGAACCCTTAACAAATGTTTGCCCTGCTTCAAATTAATGATACCAAAAATCTGTCAAAATTTAAGGGAATGATCAGGAAAAATTTCACTTTTTGTTGACGATGATGTATACTTGATGTATATTATAAGTAGAAAAATTGAAGGAGATTACAGATATGACAAAGATTCTCGACATTAATAATAAGATAAAACACAACATAGATTATCTCTTTGTAGATTTAGTCGATGTTATTATTCGGTTTTCCTGCCGTATGGAAACTTTCAATGATAACGATAATTATCTTTATGAGAAAGCAAAGGATTATTGGAAGCCTTCTTTTCTTTTTGGAAGAGATCCTTTCGATCCTCACCATTGGGGATTCCAAGAAGCAAAACTTTATAAAAAAGAACCTTATTCTAATAAGGGAGAAGATGGATTCAAAGATATTGTTTACTTCATCGAAAATATGAGTAAACATAGAAACACTTCTTTTTATACTAAAGAACAATATAAGAATGGAGTAATAATAACTATCTTCTATCCTCATGAAAAGAAATATAAAAAGTATTATCTAAATGATGTAGAAACAGTTCTGGATAATGTAAAATTTAACATTGAGAAATGTTATCTTGAGCAAGATACGGCATATCACAGGTATTTTTGCATAGAAGAATTTCAGGAACAATTTCCTAAATTCCTGCGAAATGATAATTTACCTTTTATTGATAAAGATATTATTGATGTAGTGGCTCTGTTTGACTTTCAACCCCAACAGCGGGTTCCTCAGGTTCTTTTCTTAAAAAGCTCTTAAGACCTGAAGGATCTACTTTAAATTTTTCTTTAAAAGTATTAAAGAATATAGATAGAGCCTTTATAGATTTATCAATTGTTTTCCTGACTGTTAATCTTACCAAGGCAGGAGTAACAACAGGTGGTTCTTCACCTAAAGCTACAGTATGCTTTTGAAAATCTTCAATATCTTTTTCTACTTCTCGTGTAAGTGGAACAAAGAAATCATTTGACTCTAGATAAGCAGAAATGCTATCTAGAGCTCCTTTATCTAATATTTTATTAAGTAAATCATATGTTATTTCTATGCCACGTTGTTCATATTCATAAAGAGATGCTGCAGTCAATTTATACATCAGATCTTGAATTGCTGAAGGATTCTCTTGTATAACACGGCTAGAAAGTTCATCGCTATAATCGACATTTACTTTCCCAATCTTAGAAATATACTGAGCAATAGTAGTTCCCAATTCTAAAAGAAAGCGTTCTTTAACAATTCTATCTATTTCCTCAACACTAAGATTAGACCAAGCTTTTTTATCAAAACCTTCTTTAATTTCTGAATTCAAAGTAGTCCAAACGCCTCCTGCAGTATGAAGATCTAATTTTTCTTTATTACACCAATCTTCAAAAGCATTCTCTAATGTAGCGATCCTATTAAGATTCTGTGCAAATTCCCAGAAAGACTTAACATATTCTTTTACTCTTTCTTCAGAAGGTCTCATAACTCCAACAGGTTCAAGAGTATCATTATCACGATTCTGTCCATAAGATTGTACACCTGATTCAGATTTAACAGATTCATTTTCATGTTTAGGATCTTTTGGATCAGGACCAGCATCTTTTGGGTCAGGACCGGCATCCTTTGGAGAAGGACCTGGATCTTTTGGATTTGTTTCTTCAGCTTTTTTATCTAGAGTATCAAGAACATCATTTAATTGTTCTTCATTCATATCAGCTGCAACTTTAATACCCATCTCATCTTCATTAGCAGTAACAGGAGCAGGAGCAGGAGGTCCTTCTAAAGGTTTACGGATACCAGCCTTCATAGAAGCTATTTCTTTAATTTTAGCAGCGATATCTGGTTCAACAGCCATTTTCGTAGCTGAAGATAATTTATTTGGATCTCCAGAAAGAACAATTCCTTCAGCAGCATCTGCAATCTTAGTCATATCCAATTTAACAGCATTAGCTTGTTGATATTCTGTAAGTTTCTTTTTAATAGCCGTAAGCCATTTTTTCAATGGATTATAAAGATCATCTTCCTTTACCCACTCTTCACCTGGTTGTTGAGGTTTATTTTTAGTAACGAAATCAACAAATTTAGACGCAATCATTGTACCAATCTGTTGCTCAGACATAGCTCCTTGAGGTCCTCCAGGAGTTTCTGGAACGAGATTAACATTCTGAGGATTTAGGCCCTCCAGACCTGCGAGTTCCGCTTCCCTTATTTTAATAGGAATATCTGGAGTTATGAGCTTCTGGAGAGCTCTATGGATTCTACTCGCTTTCTTTAAAATTTCTTGATCTAATGATTGCATGGCTACTTCACCTCTTTCTTGCTTCGTCTTGTAGGTAATATGGAGTTGCTCTTCGTTTTTAAATGCTCTATCCGTATGGTATTTTTCCTTATAACTATTAATCATATTAATAACATGCTTTTTAGTATCAATTCGAGTAGATTCAATTTTAACACCATTCAAATATACATCCACATAGTAACCTACACCAACGGCTGCACCAGGCTTGGCTTTTCTTATAAAGATATCTGTTCCCGCTCCAAATGATACTGGCATGCTTTATACCTTACCTGTTGTAGATTCCCTTCTTACTTTAATAGCATTCGAAAATAGTACTTTCATTCTCCCATATTTTGTAATAGGTTGATTTACATCAACAGTATCCAATTCCAAAGCTGCTGGAAATATCATTTTCTTTTCTTCTGTTCTTTCATCTTCTCCAGTCATTATAAGCATATCTCGTCTTTCATGATATACTTTATACGCAGCATCTAGCATTGCTGTTCTGCCTTCTACTGAGATCAAAGAATCTATAAGATATTTTCCAGGATCTTTTGGTTCTAAAGGCATAGAATATACATAATCTTTTTGAGGAGTAGCAAAACTTTCATTATAAGTATTAACAGTAAGAAATTGATTTATTTTTGAAGAATTAACCAATCTATTTGGATGTTGAACCATTGAAATAGTAACTTTTGCTGTTAAAAGACTATTATTTGAAAGCTCTATTCCTCTCTTAACAATAAATTCTATAGAAGAAGCATCTTCTCTTGATATAGACAACTCTTCATCAATTTCAGCAGGATCTTTTATTTCTCCTTCTGGAGTTGTATCAGCTTCTTCAGTTTCATAAGTCTGAGCTATTTTATGTTTTATTTTATTAAACTCATCAGAGAGAACAGCCTCATAATATTCACTTGCCGATCTAATCTCATTTCTCTTTTGATTAATAAACTCATCAATCAATTCTGGAGAAAAATTCATTCCTTTTCCTGATTCAAATGGTTCCGGTTCTACCCCTCTTCCTCTTAAAAATCCATAGAATTCATTCATTAACTTAGGAATATTCTCCATATTCTTAGGATAGGAACCTCCAAGAAAATCCTTGAAATCACTTAAATTCTGGTCTCTTTGTCTTTGCTGTTTTGCAAGATCTTCTGTCTTTTTAATTAATGCTTCTTGTTCTTTATCTGCCTGTTGTATTTGAAGCTGTTCCTCTGATGGAGAAAGCCCAACTTTACCTATTAAATCACTTAATTTTTCAGATTTTCCTAATGGACGATTAATACCTTTTAATATCTCAATAGAATCTCTTATAGATTTTCCTGTGAGAAGATAGAGATTATCTTCCGAGATTGATAGTATAGTTCCATCTTCTCTTGCAATTTCAAGATAATTTTTATCTTTTGTAGCTTTTTCTTTTTGATCTTCTTTTGCTGCTATTAAAGAAGAAATGATTCTTTTAAATTGCTCATTTTTTGTTATATCTAATTTCTCGAGTGCATCTCCTAAAGATTTAACTAATTCTGGTTTTAACATTCCATTATCAGAAGACATCTCACCTTCTGCTGTCTCATAATCTCCAAGAATCATTCTATTAGGTAATTTTAATAAATTTTTATCTTCTACGAAAGCATCAAGATCATTACTATTAAATAATTCAAGAGAACTTCTTGTTTTTAATTCAAAAGCCAAAGCTGCTGCATTTCCAACAATATTCTTTCCCGAAGGTATAAAATTAAAAGTTGATTTATCAAATCTTCCAATATATTGTTCTATTTCATAATAGAGTTCTTTCTGATCTGAAAATTTTGGTTTAGCATAAATATCAACAAAAAGAATAGCAGTATTTGGATTATTAGTTAAAAATTTATTAAACAATTTAGTTGATTCAGGATCTGCTTTTCCATTAAAAAGATTCAAAATAAAATTAGGATCTTTAGCAGTTTCTTTTGAAAAATCAAGAGTTGTCTTAGCAGTTGGACCAAAAACTTTTTCTATATCAGCTATTGGAAACCTATAATAAACAAAGTTACTTTGAGGAACTTTGGTACCAAAAATAGATTTCAATTTCTGAGTTATAGCTTCTGGATCATTTCCTAAAATATAGAACCCTCCTGTGGATCTGTATATCTGATAAATAGGAGTCTCTGGATCATAATTTGGATTTTCTACATTACCACTATTCAAGAATACTGGCTCTACTTTTTCAGCAGTTAAAACATCTCTTTGAGTTCTTCCTTTATCTTTTCCTCCAAAAACTGGAAAGAAGAACCATCCTCGTTCTCCTGGTTTACTTTCCATTTCTGTTGTATCAGGATCAATATCTACCAAAGTAAGTTTTGGTATTTGTTTAAATTTCAGATTCTGTAGAATTTCCTCAAATCTATTATCCACATCATGAGTATAACAAAAAGTAATAAAAGATAAGCCAGTAGGTGTACGTTGAATACTATCCGGCTCTATCGTAGGAATAGTCTTTATTAATTCTATAAGAGAATTAATAAAGTCTCCCTCTCCTTTTATAGGAAATCCTAATCTTACTCTTTTTAGATAATATTTCTCAAAAGCCATTAGAACATTTTCTCCAATTTACCGATAAGTGAATCTAATTGATTACTTAATCTCTTCTTATCTTGAAAAGAAGTAGCTTGTTTCATTTGACTATAGATAGTTGCCATTATTTGTTCAATTTTTTGAGCATCACTGCTTTCTTTAGCTACCTTAAGCAAACGACCTGGTATTATTTCAGATACAGCATCAATAACATAAGCAGTATCACAAGCAGGAGAAGTAACTATAGATTGTTCATAGAATTCCATATCTCTAAGTAATTCGGCTACTCTAATTCCTTTTACTCTTCCACCACGATTATGTTTTAAACATTTACAAAAATCTGAATCTTTATAAATTTCCTTTCCACAAACAGTACATTGACTACTTTTAATACTGCAACCCATGCTGGTACCAATTCTAGTTGGATAGGTTTGAAGTGTTCTTGCAATTCCTGGACTTTTATATTTATCAATTCCAAAAAGAAGGACAACATGCATATCTTCATAAGGTTCAGTTATAAGAGTAGCATCAAAAGCTAAACCAATAGCCCCTTCTGGATTACTACTATTATGATTAAGAAATATACCTGCTCTTCTAAAGGTAAGATAACGAGATACTTTTCTTGTTGGGTGCTCTGCTGTTATTTCATCATAATTAAAAAGATCTGAATTTTTATTTACAGCATGTTCCCAAAGAGCTTTTTTATCAAGAGTTCCATGATAATCTCCAAAATCCAGAGCTCTAGTAGTTGCGTAAATAAATCCTTCAACAGTTGGTGAAATATAGAATTCTTTATGATTGAGTTCAACTAATTCTGCTATTTTATCTTTGTCTTTTTTATTGAACTCATTAAAAAGTTGGTATTTAAAATTACCAGAAGTAACTATTTTATCACTCATATTTACACCTATATCAAATGTCTTTCTTTCAATAGAGTACCCACTACTACTGCAGTGGAATCAACAACAGATTCGTCTATTTTATCTATTTTTATATCCTTCTTTTCTAGAATTGCTTTAAATATTTTATCAATGAAATCCTTTGGAAGATAATCCAATTTAATTAATATGTTATTCAAATTACATAGCAGTTTCTCTTCAGCAAGATCTAATCCATCAGGATATGCCATAAAAAATAATTGTTCTGCGTCTTGATCGGAAATACTAAAATTATCTTTAGCAAAATCGACAAGTTGTTGCTTGTCTAATCCTTGCTGATTTCTTAAATAAACTATAATCTCTTTTTCTTTGTCATTTGTTAATCCAGTATAGAAAGCTTTCCTCATTTCATTATTTTTTCTATTAACCAGATTACCAACTTTTCTCTTTATATAAACTTTATAATCCATCAATTAAGCTCCAGTTGGGATTCCTTGTCCTGGTGCTGGAGTTGTTCCTGGAGTTTCAGTTCCCATTGTTGTCTCTGGTGCTACAGCTGTTTCTACTGCACCAGTTTGAGGTACTTCTGCTTTTATTCCAGCATTTGAAGAAATTTGATTAAAATCAGGTGAACTTACAATTTTATCTATATCACCAACCACTTGATTTTGTTGAGATTCAACAAATTGTTTAATTTGATCTTCAGTTGCACCATTAACCATCATCTGTTTTACTTGATCCATAATACTCTGCATGGGTGCTGATGTGTTTTGAAATTTCTCTCCAAGTTGTTTAGCAGTCTCTTGTGCTTTCACAACTTCCTGATTTTGAGGAGTCTCTTGTGTTTGTGGTGTTTCTTGAGGTTGTACTAGCTCAGCTGGCTGTTGAGTAGCCTCGGATTGCTGAACTTCTACAGGTTGATTCTGAGGTACAATTTGTTGTGTTTGTGCAGCAGCTCCTTCTTGCATAGGAAGAGTCTGAGCATTTTTAAATTTAACAACAACATAATCTGGAGTTAGAGTCATGGAAACACTATCGGCAGCATCTATAGCATTTTTTACTGCAAAATCAGATATTCCCTTTATCATTTTTTCAATATTTTCAGTTCTCATAAGTATCTCCTAAATTATCTTTCCTTATTATGAAAGAGCACCTGTTTCTTTATAAGCTGCCGATATCTCTTTTAGAGCTTCACCAAAAGAAATTTTTCTTTGTTGAGCATAAGTCATAACTTGTCTAAACATCTGAGGATCTGTCATTCCCAATGATTTCTGGAGTTTTTGTTGTTCTTCTGTCAATGCTTGCTTCTTTTCTGTATCTGATTCAGCTGCACTTCTTGCCATAGAATCTAACAGAAATCCAACACCAACAGCAGCCATATATTTCCAACCACTCCAACCCATTTGTTGAGCAAGGCGTCCTCCTGCCATTGTATAAACACCACCGAGTCGTCCTTCTAAGAATGGAAGAACACCATTATCCCAAAGACTCCAAGGAGTACCATTCATCTTAGATTGAAGAAAGGATAAACCTACGTTTGATGCTCCAGCAACAGTAGGGTTTTCACGAGCTAATTGTGCTATTGGATTATTTAAGAAACCAGTAATTCCCTTTGATCCCAAAAAATCTTCAAACGCAGCTTCTTTTATTTTAATTTCTGAAGAATCTGATTTTCTAAAACAGTATTCTGCCATTTCTGGAGAAATTTCTATTTCAACGGCAATTACATCATTTATTTTTTTAATTTCTGAAATTTCTAGAGCACTTGATTCAATCTGTTTGTAAAATTCAGATCCTTTGTGAATTACAAAAGTATCTGAATTAACTTGTACAATTTCTCCTGAAAGTTTAGATACTTCAGGACTTTCAATTCCTTCTCCTTCTGTTGGAGTTTCTTTTTCAGAGATAGATTCTTTAAATTTAGAAAGAACTTCTATAACTTCTTGAGCTACTTTTAAAGCTTCATCTATCCCTGATCTGATTGTTTCTGCTTTATCTCCAAATAAAGTTTTTAATGCTTTATTAAGAACATCACTAGTTGCTTCATTTGATAAGAGATCTGTAATAAAAGATATAAAATTATCTATCTTTTGAGGAAGAGAAGCAAGATCCAAAGCTGCTTTTTTTATAGATTCTTCAGATGCTTCAGCTGACATTGGAACATTTTCTTCAGCAGTCTCTTCTTCTGAAGATTTATCTCCAGTATAATATTTAAAAGCTTTCCATAAAGTTTTTATAGCTGGAATAATATAAGCTTTATACTTCCAAGCAAACATTAAGATCTCTTTCATGAAAGCAGTTCTATCAGTAAAATCATCTTCAGATGCAATCTTATTATAAAATTCTTCAAGATCAACTTTAGCTTGAGAAGTAATTTCAGGAGATTGTTCTGCAGAAGCTACCGGAGCTTGTTCTATAGAGGGTTCAGCTATTGTATCTATAGGAATAATTTCTTCAGAGATTTCTTCTGTTTCTGGAGAGGAACCCGCAACTTTGAATTTAAGAATACCTTCTTTCTGAGTAAAGATTAATTCTGAAGGAGTTAAAGGATTTATCCCTGAAGATATTGCTACTTTACCCACTATCGCAGAAATAGTATCTTTATCAGAATCATTCAAATGAAATGTTGCCATAGCTAACCTCTAGAATATCTTATTAAAATTGTTTATAATATCTTCATTTAATTTGTGTGGATAATCTATCCAGAGTCTCAAATTATCGAAGAAATAAACAGATGGATCTTTTTGAGCACTACCAATGCTTATTCCTTCTACATTCCATAATCTTCCTTGTTTCAACTTTTCATTTCTTGGAACGGATTCAGCAACCTTCCAGCCTATAATATCTGTACCACCTTCAAGAACTGGTACTATATAACCAAGAACTCTATAAGTTTCTATTTCATCTTTTGAAAGATCAGAAGATCTCTTTTCAAATGATTTATCAGAGATCTTAGCAATAGCATCCTTATAGATATCAATGTGCTTTATAAGGTTTTCAATTATAGGTTTTTCGCCAGTACCTATCCAGTTAGCCAGATATAAGTCCTTGTTATTATTAAATATGGCTAAATTTCCTCGTTTTTTAAGCTTTTCTGTTTCCAAAGCTGCGGAAATAGCTAACATTTTCGCATCCTTTTCAATATCTATATACTCTTTCTCAGATGCTTTCTTGAAGAAAGATTGCCACTCTGGAAGATCAACAATCTCTTTGACGAAGTAGATATTATCATAATGCTTCTTAAGAGCTTTTCCAACCTTGTTGATGTATTTAGAAACAGGCTTAACAAACTCAACAGGACAATTATGAACCCTAATTGAAGAGGCTACAAAATCTTTATAGCGTTCAATATGAGGATCTATTTCACTGGTAGAACCTTCAAGACAGCCAGAGAGAAGAATAATATCTCCTCGAGGAGAGATTAAAGAAGCAAGATTATAACGTTTATTCAGAAGATCCTTTATTCCATATTTTAAACCGTCACTTTCAAGGACATTAGCAATCTTTACTTCTTCAATACCTTGTTCTTGATACCCTTTTAATTGACCATAAGAATAGCAAGTATTACCAAGATTTCGAATACTTCTTAATTTGCTTAATCTATCCATATCTGATTTACTGATATTCTCTATCCAGGATTTAAATTCCTCAATAAGAAGAAGATCAGAGAAATCTTTTATATCTTTTGCATAAACAGCAGTATGAATTGGAAGATAATTTGTTGTTTCGTATGCCCAAAGTTTACCTTGAAGATAGATTTGAGAAAGTATTTCAGTAAGATTATCTGTAGATACTTTCAATTCATCAGAGAGTCCACCATTTGCTTTTTTATTAATAGCTTCCAATTTGTCATTAAGGCCATTAAGTAGTATCAGAACTTCAGATGGTATATTGGCAGATTTAAGACTTTCTTTCCATTGCTTATCATCTGCTAATGTAAGATCTTTAGAAAGTTCCAGAGCATACCTATTTTCATCATCTTCATTAGAAAATGATGTTTGTCTTTCTCTTGTATTTTCCTCTAATTCATCAATTTGATATTCAGCTACTTTTTCCTCTGCTATATATTCATTAGGATGAGCAATTTTAATAGGCTCTTGATGTGGTTGCTGTATTGGTTCTTCTTGTGAAGTTGCTTTCTTCTTACCAATCTTAAGTCTATCTTTAATTATAGAAGCAACACCGCCTAGAGCAGGAGCAGGAGCTGCACCTGGACCAGCTCCTGGAGCTGGTGCTGGTGGAGGAGGAGGCGTTAGAGTCATTCCATATTTCTCTTCTAATTTCTTTTGGAGTTCTTTATTAGAAAGTTCATCTTCCAAAGAAAGACCCATTGCCATAAGAAGAGTCATAACACTAATAGGACCTTTTCCTTGAGCAAAGACATTTGCTAAAAATTGAAGATATTGCTGATCATCTCTCATAACAAGCTTCTTATCCCAGATAAGATCAGGAATAATCAGACGTTTTTTGAGCTCATCCCCTTTTCTAGCTATACGATATTGACCTGTTATTTCTCGAGCATCCCGCTTATACCAACCATTTCTTTCAGCCATAACTCTAAAGAACTTATCTCTAATCCAACGTATTTCAAAGAGATCTCGTTTTGCTCTATAACGAGCAAGTTGTGTTTGAAGAGTAACATTAGCTGCTGAATAATTTCCACCTTTAGTCAAAAATTCCTCACTTATACCAAGAGCGATGAATTTTTTTCTATCAATCTCGGTCCATTCTTTATCGAGTTTCATTACTTTATCAACGACAGTGATAACATCAACACTTAAGCCATAGTGATAGATAAGACTGAAGTTTGGATCAAAGTTAGCTTGTTGAAGCATTTGGGCCAGGGCTTTCTGGTGATTAGCATTTGGAATCCAACCTTTATCTTTATCTCCAAGTTTGAATATTTTCAGTGGATAAATAAAGTTATCAGCAATTGTAATCTGAGCTTCACGAAGTTTATCTTCATACTGCAGAAGTCTAAAGAGTCTTCTTAAAATAGAAGTACCACGAAGATCATAAGGATTGCTTCTTCTTGCAATATGAGTTACATTCTCAGGATCAAGAATAATATTTCTTCCAGTAAGAACACGCCTTACTATGTCTTGAGGAAGACGCTTCTTAAGTCTCTGATCTTCTGGTTTCGTAGAATGAATTAATGATCGTAATTGATCGTCAGGAGTTAATTCTATAATTGGATCTCTATCTGCAAATGGACTGTATTTTACTTCAATGAAATCTGGATTATGAATAACGATACTATCCCACATTCCAAGAGAATCATTCCAATGTGTATGAATAAAAACTTCTCCAATTTTCATATACTCAAGATCAATGAGAGGAAGCATTGAAAAGAAGTTTGTCTTTTCCAGGCAATCTTCTATTTCTCTCTGAATAATAGGATCATCAACTTTAATTCGAGCTTGAGAATATGGAAGCTCAGCATGCAGATCCAAGATAGCACCAACTACTTCATCATGATCATAGAACCAACGGCACCATCTATTGTTTCTCTTTATATCTTTTGGGAGATATATAGCAGTTGTTGTTATTTCAGGATCATAGAATCTTCGAGAAGGATTCCTCAATATATTTGCGGAGGGATTAACCCCCATAAAAGATGGTATATTTACCGTTCCGGTAAAAGCATTACCACCCTGTTTATCAAGTCGATCACGATCTACCTCTGCACTTATAGAACGAGGTAACATGTCTTCAAAGTTAGAAGTGCCTTCATTTTTTATATCATCTGACATTTTTAAGAACTCCTTATTGAAACTGAACTTTTTATAGTTTTATTTATTTTCCAAATTCATGTTTGTATCTGTTTTTATAGAACATTGAAATGTAGTTTTTAACTTGAGCTAAAAACTTAACTTCTTCTGATGTTAATAAATGAGGAGCATATAATAACTTAAATAAGATTATCTTATCTACATTTAAGCCTTCAACTTTCTTTATATCATCATAACCAGAGAATAACATATCAAAAGCATGTTGATATGTAAAAGCTACCGCCTTATTAAAATCATCAGGTCTGTTCTTAGCTATCTTTTCTGCTATATCATAAAATTTAGAGATAACTGGAAATAATTTTTCTTTCCATTGAGCCGGAACCTTATCAATATCATTCGGAATTTTTGATAAGAACATCTCTACTTTATTAATAAAATCTAGAGACTTTGAATCTTTTTGAGCCGTTGCTTCTTTCTTAATAAAATCAACATTATTCTTTAATGTCTCAAGATCTCTTTTATAATTTGTATCTATAAGTAATTTTTGTTCTTCTCTTCCTTTATCAGAAAATATTAATGCAAGGGAATCTCCTATATTTCTACTTTGTACAATTTTTAAATTTCTGATTTCTTCTTCATAAGTAGATTCTCTAAGAGCTTTTCCAGTTGAAGTTATAAGATTCTCCAAATTTTTAATCTGGGAATTTATCTGTTTAATCTTTTCAGGAGCTCCAGGATCTTTCGATTTTGATAATTCAAATCTTTGTCTGGACAATTGACTAAGAGCATTTTGACTTTCTTGCTGAGCAGCAAAGAGTTCATTACGCTTTCTATCTGTTACAGATCCTTCAGGTTTCCTTGAAACATTTGAGATGTCTGGTATATATCCATAATTCTCAGGTGGAGCAAATGTACGTGGAATATTTGATTTTCCACCTTTACGACAGGATTCTAAAGACTTAATACATTTCTGAGTAAGATCTTTCCAATCTACTATGATATTATAGAAATTCCACTGTGTATCAACCATATTCTTTCTTGGAACTTGAACAGCATACATTCCAGTTTTACCGCCTTCAACAATAGGACTAGGTCCTTTTTCAAATTCTGGTTCAGGCTGTAATCTGTGTTGTTCTCCAACAGTAGCGGGAGCCATCCTTGTTTGAGGGCGAAATTCAGATTGAAATTTTTCTATGAAAACCTTATTAGCTTCACTTATTCCTTTATCTTTTAATTCTTCAACATTTTTGCCTTCAGGAACAGTGTATAATTGTTTTAATATTTCATCTAAATTCTTTTTATTTTCTTCTATGGTTTTGTCTAAAGGAACATCTCTATCAAATAATTTCTTTTTTTCACTATAGTCAGTTTCAAAATTAATAGCATGATTCATAATATCTTTTAAGAGAACAATTCTCTTTTCAACATCACGAACAAGAACATCCATATTAAGAATATAATCATCGATTATAGCAAGATATTCTTTAACAGTAGGTTGTAATTCTTTAAATGAATCTATTTCAGAGAAAGCATTTAATATTAATTTTATTCTATCAGCATCAATATTAACATCCTTTGCATTTCCTTTAGGAGCAATAGCTTCTCTAAGAATTTCAGATCCTAATTCATTAGATTCACGAATTTCTTGAGGAGGTCTTTGTAATCTGCTAATAATCTTTCCAATTATTTTTATTAAATAAGAGAAGTATCCTGTATAAGCTTTAACAACAAGTTCTTGTGTTTTTTCTTTAGCAGGCAATCTCTTTAATATTTCTTCAGAATCTAATAATTTTTCTTTAAATTGTACAAGTGAATCAAAATCCTGATCTGAAATTTGATTCTTAAGATTAGATAACATCTTATCAGGATCTGAACTTATCTGAAGTTTGTTTGATACATTAGCGAGTTTAGAACCTAATCTTTCAATATCTAATATTAATGCAGCATATGTATTACGATTTCCAGGAAATTCCTCTTTCGAGAATGCTGAATCCAATTTATAAAGAAATCTATCTTTTAAAAATTTATCAGATATATTTCTTAATAACTCAAATTGAGATTGTATTTGAGTAACATCTTGAAGCTTTCTTTCTTCTTCCTGTTTAGCTTTCTCTTCTTTAGTTAATGGAGCTCCCTTTTCTCCACCAGGAGTTCTTCTTGCTTTTTGAAGAGTATCATTCAATTTCATTTTTAATTGAGGAAGTTTTGTTTTATTAAAATCCTCAATTCTACCAGCATAAGCTGTAACAAGACTTTGTAATTCATCATTAATAAGTTTATAACGTGCTATTAAATAATTATAATATTCAACTATACGAGATATAGATGCAGTACCACCAATACTTCTTGATTTTGCGTAAGCTGCAGCATCAGTTGATTGTTTAATAATATCATTATAATATTTCTTAAAGAAGTACTCAGGTCTTTGAACAATATCACCTTCATTTACATCTTTAATAAAATCTTGTATTCTTTTATTTCCTTCTTCTCCTAGAGATTCTTCTCCAAAGAGTTTTTCTTGTGGAGAATCAATAAAAGTTTCAAATATATATCTATCTCTTTCCTTAATAAGATTATAATCATCTAAGGTAAGACTAGGATCTGTAGTTTGGAGAGCCATGAGTAATTCTATTCTATTCTTTTGAAGTGCTGTCTTTTTATCAACTTCAACAAGAAGATTCTGAAGAGCTCTTTCTTTTTGTCTTATATAAGTTTTATAAGAAATATGGCCACGACCTGGATCATCAACATAAAGATGATAATCTAAATTTCTAAGAGCATATCCTGTTGAAGATAATTGATTTTGTAACTTTTGAATTGCAGAATCAAGACTTTGAAGAGATGCTTGATTTCCAGAAGTAGCAGCAGTTTCTCGTTGTTGTGTTAATTGGTCTAATTGTGCTTTTTGTGCATTATATTTTTCTGTGACTACTTGTTGTTCTTTTTCTTTTGCTTCAAATCCAGCAGCTATCTGAACATAATCTTTCTGTCTTTCTTGAATTTCTTTATGGAGACCAGCACTAACATCAGCAGATGCAGCAGTACCAGGTTCACCAGTTAGAGCACTAACAGCTTCCTTTCTAAGACCTGGGCTAATTTGAACAGCTAATGTATAGATCTCATCGTCTAGTTTTCTAATACTATTATTAAGAAAATCTATAATCATTTTCTTAAGTCCAACTCTATCAGCTATAACTCTTTCATCTTTTGGACTTTTTATAAAGGTATCTTTATATTTTTCAATGAAGAGAGCAAATTTCTCTGGAGTAACATTAGGTTTTTTTACTTCCAGGAGATCTTTTATAAAAGCATTAACTTTTGTTGCTTTTTCAGTAGGATTTAAAGTTATCCCTTTAAAAGAAACCTCTCTTGGACCAACATCTTTTTTCTTTGTTTCATAAGGAAGTAATGATTCAGAAAGGCCTGTAGAAGAAGCATTTAATCCCATTAAAGGAGAGAGCTTTGCTATTCTTTCTCTGAGAAGTTCAATATAACGATTTCCAGATTCAAAGAAGACTTTATTTGATCCTAGTGTTGAGGATTTACCAAGTCCAAACCAGTAATCCATCCAAGTATCGAGAGAATATCCTCCAAAAGAGAAATCAGCTGAACTTTCTGATACTGTTACAGGAACTTCACCAGAAGGTTTCTCGGCAGCAAATCTCAATAATTCAAGAGCTATATATTCAGCAACTTTCTCTACATCATCTTCAGTCATTGAATCTATTTTAGAAACACCTTGCTTTACATTTTCTAAAAAGAGCTCTTCAACAAGAAGATCTAAAAATAAGTTAGCATCTTCTTCATTTCTTATATAAGAGAGATCAATCTTGGTCATATCTGAACAAATCCTAAGATTTTATAATTCTACAATTGGAGTAAGTTCTTTTAATTTTTCTGATTCAGAAGGAACCAATACTTTCTTTCCATCTTTACTGGTAACTTCCATCAGACCTTCAGGACCTTTTTTAATTTCTAAATCATCTCCTGTTTCACTTTTAGCTTTAGCAGATCCTTTTTCATTAATAGTTTCTTCTACATCTTTCATTTCTTCTTCAAATTCAGCTTCCTTTTTCACTTCAAGAAGTGAATCTAAAATAGCTTGATGAATAATTAAATCTATTTCGGATGTTTCTTTACTTTGAGATTTTAAATAATCACCTGGTTTTAATAGATAACCTAAATCTTCTTTTTGTTCTGGTTCTCTAAGCTTTGCTTTTGCTACAAAGTTAGCAGGAAGTCTTATAATATTTGAAGGATTATCCAATTCAGAACCTTCTATCCAAGGAATTAGATCTGAGACTTCTTTAAAACCTCCTACTAATTTTTCTTTAACTTGGGTTGTCTTTGAATAAGCTAAAGGATCTTCTCTAATAAATTTAGCTGTAACTTTATAAATAGCTTCTGTACCTTTTTTTGCTTTAGTTTCTTCTTCCCTTGGAGCTTCTTCTTTTGGAGAAACTTTTACAGGTGGTTTAACAGCTGGTTTAGCTCCCTCAAAAACATCTAGTTCTTTTGTAGATTCGATACCTTCAGGAATCTGCCTATAAGCATATCCTTGATATTCTTCTGGAAGAACTTGTCCTGGAGTTTTCTTCTGTGGTGTTTTCCAAGATTCGAGAATATTATCTATTCTTTGTTTCTGTTCTTCATTAAGCTCATCAACAGTTTTTCTTTCACCATCAAGAGCAATTTTTATAAGTAAATCAACAAGAGCTGCTTCAACATCCATTGGGGCTTTATATGCTGGAATATAGAAATAATCTCCAATTTCTATATCTTCATCATCTATATCTATAAAGAGATCAGCATATTCTTCCGATTCCGCAAGATCTCTTTCTCTTTTTGAAATAGGTTGACTTGCATCTTTAGAGAATCCTCTTCCATAATAATTAAAAGCATCTGGTGATAGGAATTCTTCCTCAAAAGAAACTCTATCAATAGGTAAATCCACAAATTCAGGTTTACCTGTTATAGCCCTCTCCTCTTTAGGTTTAGGAGGACCTTCTTTAATACCTTTTTCCTGTGGAGCTCCTTCCAATTTTTGTTTTAAGATATCCCTTTCATAAGCATTACGAACAGATGGAAGAGTTTGTAAAAATTGATTATAAACAATAAGAGGTAAATTAGTATAATTGCTAAGCACTCTTTCAGAGACTTTATCCATGTAACGCAATCTTTCAGTAGTAGAATAAACCTTGAGTGCCTCTAGAATCATATCTCTTGTAATTGGTTGAGGAATAAGAGCTGTATTCTCATCAGGATTTTTATCCATATAAGTTTTTTTAAGCTTTTCTTTAAATCCAGGATTCTTTTCAATAAGATTTTTAAGATCAGCTATTGTTTTAAGTCTTATCTTATATTTATCAAATATGAATTTTGCTAAGGTATTCGCTTGTTCGCCTATATATTCATCAAAGCCTTCTTTATTAAATTCTACTTCAGACTTATTAAAAGTCTTCACAGGAATTTGAGAAAGAATCAGATCAAGAATCTTTTGTGTATATGCAGGATTCTTATTAGCAATGATGTAACTGAGGAATGCTTTATACTTTGGTTCGTCTAGATATTCTCCAGCTTCTAAATAAGCAATATGAGTAAAATCCATATTATTTCTCCGTAAGATCTTCAATAATATCCTTTACTATTTCAGGTCCATATTCAGCAGCGACATCTTTGAAGTGCTCATTAATAAGATCAGCAAGAGCATTTGGATCATCACTCAATAATTTAACTTTAATTATTACAGGTTTCCCTTCAGCATCAGTTGATTCGTCTGTAATAATATCTTCTTTATTTTCTTCTTCCTCTTCTTCCCCTTCCTCTTTTTCTTCGTCTTCTACTTCTTTGGAATCTTCTTCTGGATTTTCTGATTTCTCTTCAGTGTCTTCTTCTAGTTCCATCTCTTCTGTAGTTTCTTCATCCTTAATTCCAAGGATGTCTTTAATTTCATTAAGTTCTTCCGGACTTATTTTCTCCATCATTTCTTCTGGAGTCATGGATTGTAATTTACTAAGAAGATCAGAGACATCAGACATGAGATCTTCATCATCAGCTGCTTCTTCTTCTGCTGATTTAGTTTTAAGAGGATCTGAGCCCTCTTTATAAGCAACACTATCTAATGCGTAAGTTTTCGCTTTATTAAAGACGAGTTTTACAGGATGCTTATTGTAGAAACCATTTGAGTATTCATCAGTAACACGTAGGAATACGGTAACATCGTTGGTTTGTTGATGGAATACAACATTCTCTGCTATTTTTACCTGGACACCAGGATATTTTGCTACGAACAGTTTAGCAGCAACACGTTCGAATGGTAAGAGACTGACAAAAGAAAATCCCCCTTGTCCAGCAGAGTTTGTCCTCAACCAAGGAGATAATTCATTTTCAGCTATATCTCGTTCAGTAAGAACTACCATTCCCTTCTTTGAATTAATTCTAACTACTTCGGCCATAGTATTGCTCCATTAATAAAAAAATGATTGCGTTTAATATAATTATGTCAAAATTCTTCGAATTTTTAATGGGAACCTGATATTTTTTGGCTTGACAGTAGCTTATAAACAGAGCTTTAATAGGATATATTCAATTATAGTTTCTCCAGCCAGGTCTATCCCCATTTTAGGGATGGATAGAGTAGTTCTCTTGCTTAATTAAGACACCAAATGACATGGGTAACAAATCATGGCCACCAAAGAAGAATTCATAAAGCAGGAACAAGCTTCACAAGATACTATTGACGTAAAAAGGATTTATATTGATATCGCTGGGGATTTAATAACTGGTATCTTCTTAAGCCAATTAATCCATTGGCATCTTCCTTCCAAAAAACATTCTAAAGATACAAAGTTAATGATCTTTGATCGTACCGGAAAAGGTTGGTTAGCTAAGAAAAGAACTGACTGGTGGGATGAGTGCCGATTGACTCCCAGGCAGGTTGATAGGTCTCTAAAGATCTTAAAAGAAAAAGGACTTATATATACAAAAATAAAGAAATTTAAAGGAGAGCCTCAGATTCATATACATTTCAGATTTGAGATATTTTTGCCTTTATGGGAAAAATATCTAAATTTGGACTATGAAGATAATGATGAAAATACCGATCCGGATTTACCTATAGGTGAATCTGGATTGCCTGAAAGTGTAAATCCAGATTGCCTGAAAGGTGAAATCCAGATTGCCTCTAAAAGTGAATCCGGATTGCCTGTTTCAGGCAATCCTCTTAATACAAAGATAACTACAAAGACAACTACAAAGACAACCTTTTCTTTGCCTACCGGCAAAGTAAAAAAAAGGTTGTTCGAAGATTTATTTGATTTTCCAAGAGGAGAAGAGGAAAATAGGATGCTTGAAGAATTGAACACTTTTATGCAACGTGTACAGATTCGTGGACGTGGCACAAAAGAGAGTAAAATCAAGAAAAGAATGATTCTCTTGGACACCTGGATAAAGGCATCCTCTTTGGAAATTATGTATAAGGTCATGAAGATAATTGAATCCCAAATAGCTATTGGAATGTATAGCGATAGCTTGACTCAGAATTTTGTCTTAACTGCTCTTCTGAAAGAAATACCAGATACTGCTATTGAAATAAATCAAGACGAATCTAATAAGATTACCTATCGTTGTAAATGTGGTAATCTTATTGTGCCTAAAGATGAATTGACTAAATGTCCTATTTGCAATTTAGACATTCGTTGGGACCTTATTTACAATTTTACTGGTGGGGAGGAAGTTAACTTTGCCCAGAATACCTGAACCTAGAAAAAGACCTACTGTAGGTCAAATAGAGGATGGACCTCTTGAAAAAGCTTTTAGAAAGCATGTCTCAGAAGATGATGCTAAATTCTTAGTAAAGTTTTATAATAATTTTTTTAATAAGAATCCTAACGGAAAAAATTTCTCAACTAAAGAAAAAATAGGACATCTTGAATATCTTATAACTACGTATGGAAAAGATAAAGTCTTGGCTTGTCTTAAATCAGTCTATCATGATTGGAACATAAAATTTCTTCCTTCTGTTAGAAATCCAGTCTATATAGAAAAAGTTATTTCTAACTTTGATATGAATAAACAAATTAAAGAAACGCCAACTTCTGTTAAACCAAAGAAATATAAAAGAATTGATAGAGGACAAAGTAATGAAGATTACAATTGGGATTATCAATGTGCTTGTGGAGCTATTATTGGACCCTGGACATTAACCTGTCCTAATTGTGATGCTAATATAAATTGGGAAGATTCTGAATAGAGGTATCTATGATATTATTTTTTAGTGATGTTCATCTTGGTTTAAGATCTCATTCTGTACAAAATAGTATTGGGTTATATTCAGCAGAGCTCGATGCAATGAAAGCTCTTGAATGTATCTATCAAAGGGCTCAAAAGAATGATATTGATATGATTTTATTTGGTGGTGATATGACACACACCAACAATCCTTTGAGCATGGATGCTAAGTTTATTATCTACTGGCTTCATAAGATGGATTCACTTGGAAAACCTTTTTATTTAATAACAGGTAATCATGATACTTCAATGTATTCAAACAGTATTGTTTATATCCCAGATCTGCAATTAAGAAATATTAAATTATCTATGACATTAGATGACTGTCCTAAAATAAAATGGAATGATTGGAATATTCATCTAGTACCCTATATACCAAATAAAAGTTTAAAGGATCGTGATGCTATTGTAAATAAAGCCTTAACTGATTGTATTGCTGATTCTTCTGGAAAGACTATGATTCTTTCTCATGTTCAGGAATTTTCTTCTAAGATAGGATCAGAAGGAAGAATGCTTTCAAAAGGTGTTTATCTTTTGGATGCTGAAACTTTTAAGGATAGAAGAATAATTTTTCTTCTTGGTCATATGCATATGCATCAAATCTATAGCAGAGGAAATGTTACAGTTGTTTATCCAGGTTCAACAACATATATGGATGCAACAGATTTAAATACCAAGAAAGGATATTGTATAATTGATACGGATGGTCAAATATCTTTTGAAGAGATCCCTGGTATTCGTAGATTTTTAAAGTATGAATTACATGATGGTGTTGATCCAGTTGAACATTTTAAAAAAGCACGGATACTCGTAAATTCTGTTGCCTTTATAAGTTATCATACAAATGAAAAAATAAATACGACTTCTCTTTTTAAAATGTTTAGAGATAAAGATTGTATTGTAGGAGATATTAAACGAAGAGTAAAAGAAAAAGATGTAACAGAAACTCTCTTTGTAAATAATCAAAAAGGACCTTATGACATCTTTAGAGATGCTCTTGAAACTTATAAAACAAAAGTTGATAAAGCAAAACTATTAGATCGTGGAACTCGAAAGATTGAACAATTTGTAGAGGAGAAGAAAGTTATATGAAAATAAACACCATTGAACTAGAAGGTTATAGCTCTTACAAAGAATATACAATAATAAATATCCCAGAAGGTGTTACTGGTATTGTTGGCATATTTGATGATAATGCAAATAAATCTAATGGATCTGGTAAATCCAGTCTTGTTATGGCAATTCTTTATGCTTTGTATGGAGAAGGTGAAGCAGATACCTTATCTGAATTTATTAATGATGAATGCGATTCAATGTATGTACGAATAAATTTTGATCTTAATGGTATTAATTATACTGTTGAAAGGGGAATAAAGAAAAAGAATTCTTATCTTGATTTTTTTCAAGAGCACGATCCTAATAAACGCTTTGGAGATAATATACCAACAACTCAGGAAGAAATTAATAGAATTATTGGGATGAATTATAATATGCTTACTGCTGCTAACTTTCTTGAACAAGGTGAAATGGATAAGTTTATAAATCCAAAAAAGACAGGTCCTGATGAACGAAGAAATTATATTGATAAAGTTTTAGGACTGGATCTTTGGAGAACTATTAGTAAAGATACAAATAAGGATATAAGAAAATTTGATGAGAACTTAGAAGTTATTAAAGATACTTTGGATAACTTATCAGGAGATATTACAAAAATAACAACTGATCTCTTGGAGAAGTCTACTATCGAATTACAATTAAGAAAAGTAACTGATGAAAGAGATAATCTTCAAAAAGAGATTGATGATTTTATGAAGATAAAAGATTTTATTGATTCTCTTCTTGTCAAGAAGACATTGTTACAATCAAAAAATGATCATATAAAACAGCTAGAAGAAAAACTGGTTGTCGTTACAGAAAGAAAAGTTTACACTAAGAATTGTGTAGACATGATAAAGATAATTGATAATTCTAAAGAATTATCTGAATTACAAGCTCAATTGAATTCTGAATTAGAGATTCTTAATAAAGAAAAAGAGAATCATTCAAATGTATCTAATGATATACAAAATGTTCTCGTACAGCAAGCCAAGCAACAGGAAGCAATTAAAAATTTAGAATCTCAAAAGTCAGAACTGTTTAATGGAATCTGTCCTATTACAAATGAAAAATGTGAACAAATAAATACAGAGAATATTAAGAAACGTAATGATGAGATAACAGAGGAAATACAAAAGTATTTAGATCTTATTGATAAAGGAAAATCTATTAATATTGATAAGACTATAGAAAAAATAACATCTGAACAAAAAATTGATTCTATAACTAATAAAATAAAGAATCTTGAAACAGAAACTAATAAAATTAAAACTGATGAAGAAGTTCAAAGTAAAAATCTTAAATCCGAAAGAAAAGCCTTAGAGATGTATGAAAAGGATTTTGAAGAGTATACTTCTGAAATTAAAAAGTTAAATGAATTAATTACACAAATAACTGCTGATATACAAGCTCTTGAAGAGAAAATTCCTAAAGTAACTTTATCTAATACAGAATTTGATGAGAAAATTCAAGGGATCTCCCAGGCAAATAAGATGATAAATTCCTATTCTATAACACTAGGAACCTTTGCTGAAAAGGAAAAACAGCTTGAGATACTTAAAAATAAAGTCAAAGATGAAGAGGAAAAATTAACATTTTTTAAAGATGAAAAGTTAACATATGAAGCTCTTTCCGACATATTTATTAATATACCTAGACAGATCTTTAATGAATCTGTTATAGCTATAGAACAATATGCAAATGAACTTATACATGAATTTTATCCGAATCTGAATGTTAAAATATATGAAGATACTGCAAAAAAGAACCTTCCTATTATCATCGGATTCGAAAAAAAAGGAAATTATAGAAGTTATAAACGTCTATCTGGAGGTCAGAAGACTGTTGCCAATATTGCAATACGATTAGGATTTTCTAAAGTTATTGCATTAAAGACACAAACAAATATAAGATTTATTGTTATGGATGAACCTTTCGGTGCCCTGGATGGAGAAAATAGGAATTTAATTAAAAAGATCTTGACTTTGATCTCAGAATCATTTAATCAAATACTAGTTATCACACATACAGAGGATTCCGAGAATTTTCCGAATATTATCACAGTTAGAATGACACCAGATGAGATTAGTTATATAAACTAAGGAGAAATGAGATGATAAAAACAAACATCTATAAGGATTTTTGTGATCATACTGGTTTAAAGGATTCTATGTATGAAACAATCTTCAATCGAATTGAAGAGACACTTCAAAAATTAAATGATATTAAATGGTTATATTTTTCATATAGTGATAGAGAAGCAGATACTTCGACATCTATTAATTTTGAAAAAGAAAGCACTATCCCTCTTTTTGCCATTGAATTGATTAAAAACGCTTTTGGTAATTATTATACACTTCCTGTTTATGCAACAGTCTCCATTGGCATATCTTATAAAGGTGTTGAGTATACTATTATCTGTAATAGTGATGGGACAGCAATACCAGATGAAATTGACTTTTTAGGAAAGGATGGATTATTTCATATATTCTTTTTAACACATCCTGTTAGAGATATCTTTGATGAATATGAAAATCTTTTTAATTTTATTGGAAATTTCAAAACATCAATAAAGAATATACATCCTTCAATCGAAAAGAAATTTAATATAAAAGTATCTAAGACTGCTATTGATGATAATAGTGTTAATCCAAAAGATATTAATTCAGAGAAACTTCTGATCAATACTCTTGAAGAGTATATAAGTAAGCAGATAAGTCGAATTGAACAAATTAAAATGGAAAGGGATAATCTCAATGTAGAAAAGGAAAATATCTTTTTCTCTGTTAATAATAGAGAATCCTTCCTGGAAGAAAAATCAAAGCTAATGTTAGAAAATCAGACGATGACAGAAATAAAAAATGAATATGATCAGCGTCTTCAAAGAACTAATGATCTTATAAAAGACATTGACACTGAATTGCAGTATATGAATGATCGGGAAGAAAATCCTGAGGGAATGCAGTTTTTAAAAGACAAAAAAATAATATTTGATCATGATAGAGTGTCAGTTGAAAAGTCTATAAGAGATATAGAACTTTTATTGAAAACATCTGAAACAAATATTGGAATTATAAATAAAGAATTGGAAAGAATAGAAAATCTTTCAGAGAGTGATGTCACTGTTACTGATAAAAAAATAGAGGAATTAAATGCTGAGCAGGATACTATTTATAAAGATATCCTGGCAACTGAAAATAGATTAAAAACATTAAAATCAAAGAATATAAAGGATCAGCTTAAGTTTGAGCAAGCTCATGGATATGCTGATGCCACAATAGATAATATTGAAAATAAAACCATTGTATCTCATTTATCAACACCACAACAGCCATTATCTGTTACAGTAGTAATAAATTACTTACGATACTATTTTGCCTATTACACTACTATGATAGCTAATGAATTGTTAACAAAAATACCAAATGGAAATGTCTATATATTACAAGCAATTGCCTGTAGAGCAGCACTCTTTGAGCATTTTGGTGTAACTCTTAATAATCTTTTCTCCGTCTTTGATATTGCTCATGAAAAAGTAAGAAAAATTCATATTATCATAAAGGATCAAAAGTGATTCCATTTTTAAAAAAGATGCTTGGAAGAGTTATACCAAACACAACTGTCTTAAACAATATCAAAGATATGGCCAAACTATCAGATGAAACAAATAAAAAGAATCATGAATTGAATGAATTACAGTATAAGATGCTTTTGGAAAAAAAAGATGAAGTTTTTATTTCTTTATCTGATTTTCTTATGTTAATAGATAAAAATAATATTAAATTATCTGATATCTTACAATCTTGTAAACATTTCTCTGAGATAGATAGTTCTAAGTTTTCATATATTGATGTTTATCCTATCATTGAAGATGATAAAATTATATTATCTACATCAGAGCAACCAACTTACAAAGGAGATAAGATAAGACTTATTACAATGAGGCTTACTAAATGAATGAACAAGAAACTTCCTCAACAGGAGTAATTCCATATAGATCATTTGTTCCTGCAGAACCTATTGTAGAGAATACAGATTACTTTGGAAAATATGTAAAGAAAAGCAGAGCTTGCTCTATTTGTATTCGACAAGATCATATGGAAATAAATTTAATGAGAGCTCGAGATCACATGAAGCTCTCTGATATTGCAACTAATAAAACAGTTTCAATGGATATGCTTAATCTTCATTTCAATAATCATTTTATAATATCAGATAATATTCAAAAGATTTTAAATATACTTGAGAATTCAAGTAAAGAATCTAATGAATTAGTTAATGCAATACTTGAAGGAAATGCAGATCTTTATGCCGGTGCTCAGGGAGTTTTGGAAGCGAAAGGACAACGATTGCATATGGTTCAACAAAGGATAAAGGAACTATCTGATTATCAGGAATCCCGAGTCCTAGAAGATTCTGAGATGATTGAATTTATAAAATTGAATCAGGTAGCAGAAGATATTGAAAATTCAATTTTAAAAACTTATCAAATAATTGATAAGAAATTATTTCCAATGAGTAGAGAAGAGCTTTCAAATGCTATTCTTTCATATAAATACGGAATATTAAAAAAAATGCTTGATGATATTCAAATTGTTTTCTTAGAATTTGAAAAGAACGATTATTATGCTCCACTTATAAAGAATTTAAGAATTTCTCTTTCTGAACGTTTTAATCTCTTGGAAGATAGTATCTTGAAATCTGGTGGTGTAATACAGAAATCAAATGAAGAGTGAGAATATGCTATTAATAAAAATTAAATATCTTGCCGATATTGAAAAGATAGGAAAGATTGAAGTTGGTGATTGGATAGATCTTCGAGCTGCTGAAGATGTTGTTTTAAAAAAAGGAGAATTCAGATTAATACCTCTGGGAGTTGCAATGCATCTTCCCAAGGGCTATGAAGCTCATGTAGTTCCTAGATCTAGTACCTTTAAAAATTTTAAGATTATTCAATGCAATCATTGTGGAATTATTGATGAAGCTTATTGTGGTGATAATGATCAATGGATGTTTGGAGCGATAGCTTTAGAAGATACAGTAGTACATAAGAACGACCGAATCTGCCAGTTTAGAATTATTGAAAAAATGGGGGATGTAGGATTTGTTGAGGTTGAGAGCTTAAATAATTCTGATCGTGGTGGATTTGGAAGTACTGGGGTTTAGCTTGAGATTATGTCTACTGGACACTAGTGTCCAGTAGACATAATCCTTTTTCATTAATTACAGAGAATACGATAGAGTTCTTCTCTAATTTTAAGAAGGAATTTTTCTTGAAATATTTCATTGAACGTATCTCTATATTTCTCATTCATTTCAAGAATTATCCTGCTTTTGTTTTTAGGGTCAAGAAGAACATTTATTTTAGGAAGTTTAGGCTTAATAACTTCTTGGAATGTTTTAACCTTAACTTCCTTTTCTTGTATTTTAGTTACAACCTTTTCGACTTTAGCAGCTGTCCATTTTTCTTCAACTGCTTGAGTCCTTATTTTTTCTCGTAATTCTTTGGGGGCTTTTCGAATGATATCGGCCTTTTTAATACCAAGACGATCTCCAATATCTTGATCTGTTTCTTCTCTGAGTCGAATGTATCTTTGAGTTGTCTTAACACCAAAACCTAATTCTGTGGTGTGGATCTCTACCCATTGATACACTGATTTGGGTTGATTGTAATTGTTCTCTAGCGGGTTTGCTTTTTTCCAGGATTCATATCGTTCTTTTAGGATCTTGTCTTGTTGAACAAGAAGTTCTCCTGCTAACCAGGCACTTTTCTTTCCGACTAAATGAAGATTCTTTAACGCATTAATGCGTTTAACTTCCAAGTCGGGCTTATCTTTACTTAATTCATCAAGTTTTGAAAGCGTCTTGGTTAGGAACGGATATGAATCTTGTTTTAAGTTTTGTAGATTCATATGGGTCTCCTTTTATATATCTAAGTCAAAGATAATATCTATATAATGTATGTCAATAGTTCCAATCTTAAAAAAATTAATAATTTAAAAAAAGTTTAAAATATTAAATATTGTATTATATCTATTTAAATTATATATAAAAATATGAATAATATTATTAAATTACTTGACAAAAGAGACATATTTTATAATATTTAATTATATTAAATGTTCAGGAGGCGTTAATATGGCAAAGAAGAAAAAAGAATATAAAGCAGGGCATACTTTTGTTGGTCTTAATATTCCCAACGAATTATATGATTTTATTATGAAAAAGGCAAAAGAAGATTTTAAAAATAAAAGTCAAGTTATCATTGACATTATTGTCGAAAAGTATCATAGTGAAAACCAACTTGAAAACAATTCTTAAAGGGGGAATACATGTTTCTACAGGTAGGTCCTGATCAATACGTAAATCTTCAATCAGTCGTAACTATTAGGATATTTGATTTATCAGAAGAAGATGAAGAAGAATCTGGTTTTAAAATTGGTTTTGTTACAAATGCGATCTCAGAAATGGAACGTGTAGTTCATTCCTGTGAAGACAAATGCTGTGACATCTTAGATGAAATTATTTGTCTGCCGGTAATTCTCTTTTATAATACAATTTTTCCAACAATGGAAGAAGCTAATTCCTGGGTAGAAGAGAATTTTAAAGATTTGATTTTTAAGAATCCGGAGAAAATAAATTAAATGAAACATCTTAAAAGAGCAGATGCAAAGATTTCTTTATGTGGAAAAACTGGGCATCTTTCAGAATTTACAGATAATTTTGATGAAGTAGAATGTAAACTGTGTAGAAAAATATCTGGAAGAGTTGATCCAGATGTAATCAAAAGAATAGAACATTTAAAAAGAAAAAGTATAAAAACAAGGATAAAAAAATGAAAACTTTTTTCAGTGCGGATCTTCATTTAGGACATGCAAATATTATAAAATATTGCAATCGTCCTTTTAAAGATGAAGATGATATGAATAAGAAATTAATAACAAATTGGAATCAACGTGTAAAACCTGAGGATATTGTTTATCATATTGGAGATTTTTGTTTTCGTGGTGGAGCTGAAGGAGGAAAAACAAAAGCTCAAATGTGGGAAGAAAAACTCAATGGTAAGATTATCCATATTCGTGGAAATCATGATGTAAATAATGGAGCAAAATCTCTTATTACTCAAGCTATCCTAGAATTTGGGGATCTTCAAGTTTTTGCAACACATGTTCCTCCTACCATGAAATTAGAAGTTCCTGAATTTTGTGACTTTGTTATTTGTGGTCATATCCATAACCAATGGAAATATAAACATTATAAGGATAATCTTGATCTTATTACTGTTCCTATAATTAATGTAGGAGTGGATGTTTGGAAATTCATACCAATTGCTCTTGATGAGCTTATAGTGTTTTATCAACAAGTAATAAGAGGAACTGCCAAATGAGAACATTACATGTAGCTATTGCAATAGACGAAAATTCAAATAAGAAAGCAATTGAGATCCTACAGAATCTTTTGGATTTATCTTATCGCAGCCAGGAAATTGCTGGATATAGAATCTGGTTAGCAACAAAAGAAGAAATAGACACACATAGAGCTCCTATTTGCTCTTTTCTTGCAAATTTATTTGAGGATTATAAAGAGGATTAAGTAATGAATACTGAAATTATAGAAAAATGTGAGAAGTATATTGTAGTTCTAATTGTTAATGATCTTGCCAAGAGTGCCTTTTCTGGAGATACTGATGGTATTAAATGTGCTTCTTTAGTACTTACAGAAGTATTCAACAAATCTCCTGAACTTATAGAAGATCTTCTTGATGAAATTAAAAGTCTTAGTTGGTGGAGATCAAATACTAAAAAGTGGAATAGAATACAAGAATTAAAAATGAAAATACTTGGTATTAATATATTAATGGAGGATAAAAATGAAATATTTAAAACAAAATGATTCTAGGCTATCTCTAATTATGGCAATAATGTTTATTCTTATAGCCATCATTTATGTTTTAGGATGTGGTAACAAAGAACAAAGTCTAACAAATATAAAGCCATTTTCTACTACAGAATGGAAACATTGTTTTGATGATTGTATTAGTTCCTTTCCTGGAAACATAGAAGGTAAAATATATGATTCTGAAAAGAAAGAAATAGAACTTAATCTGGTATGTGTAAATTTTTGCACTACTACTCTTCGTAGAAAAAGAAACTTAGATACTAATGAATAGGGAGGCTTAAATGGCTTACATTATAGAAGACTTTGATGGTAAACAAATTGAATGTAAGACACATGGTGTTATTGGTGACATTAACCATGATCTTAGAAAATCTGTCTTTATTGGTGATCTTGAGATCCCAATAGACGAATTTTGCAATCTAATAGAATATGTCTTGACTAATACAGATTTAGTTGATATGAATGATCCCAGACTATTATTAACAAACTGGATTAAGAAGACTCAGATAATTGAAGGTTATAATTCAGGAGCATTAAGATTAGGTGTTCCACAATAGCCTATGGATTATGAAAAGATAGATGAACTTGTTAAGGAATTAATCTCAGAACTTGAGAAGATTCCCTCAAATCTAAATGAAGTAAATCTAAATGCAAAGTATAATCAGCGTTTTGCACTTTTGTATGTGGCTCTAAAATTATACGATAGGATTTACGACTAATGAAAAATAATAAGATAATTCTCAAAGAGCCCTGTGCTAAACAGACAACAATTGCTTTTGTTATATCACAAGAATTTGGAAAGATTTATGTTGGGTCTAATTGGTGTAAGAAACCACAAAAGAAATGTCCTCGTAAAGATATGAAATCTGGAGAAGGATATGAAAAATGTTGGGAAATCTGTGAACAATATGGACATGCCGAAGTAGATGCTGTTTATAATGCAGGTAAGGATGCTGAAGGAGCTATTCTTATTTTAATAGGTCATAATAGAATCTGTGATGATTGTAGAGAAATCATGGAAGAAGCTGGTATTAAAGAATTTTATATAATAGATGATCTAATCTGTAAGAAGAATGCCAATTAAGATTAAGGGTAAGTCTGGAGAGACCCTTGGAATTCTTAATATAGACAAAGGATTACTTCAGGAATTATCCAAAGAAGAACGAAAACTGCTTTATAAAGCAGTTATCTGGGAAAAATGTATCAAACCCTTGATAAAATCAGAGATTTGGTATAATCCCTTTACTGAGAATGAAAAAGTTAAGAATATTATTAATAGAATAAAATGAAAAAAGATAGACAAAAAGTATCAATTCTTATTGACAAAATTCTAACAGAATTGGATACTCTAGATGATTGTAAAAGAGCTTTAAAAGACAAATATTACAGCTATATAGACGTTCTTAAAACCTTAAGAACGATAGAATCTGAATATATTTCTAAAAAAGATCTAGAGAATATAAATAACAATATTGCAAATGAATTAATGGAGGAATAGATTATGATGAAGAAATCCCTACCAAAAGAAGTAAATACCAACGAAATCGTAAATATCTTCTATGAAAAGACAGTAAAATGGGGAAAGAAATATGGTCTTGTTCCTAGAGGAGAAAAACCTGAAAAGGACAAATATTCCTCTCGGGCAAAGAAATTCTCTGAACTTCTTACTAAAGCTGATCTCGGCTGTAAGGATGCTTATATTCGAGAGCTCGTAGAAGAACTTGCGGGAGAAAAACTTCCTCCAAAGAAAAATTCAAATATTACTTTTGAGTATGAGCATGGTCTTGTAGTTGTCCCTCTTTCAGATCCTCATGGAAAGGGACTTCCTATATCTGAGCCGGTCCTGGTAAAGGATACAAATGGAACTTTTATAGCAGCTGATGGGACTCAAACAAAGCAGCTTCCTAAAAGCCCTGCTAATGCAACAATACGACTTGCATCAAGATCAGAAGTAGAAAGTCTTTTGGAATCATTAATGAACTTAGATTCTTCAGCTGTTCTTCTTTCTGCATTCTTTATGGGTAAGATAGGAGGATGATATGGCTTGGACAGCATATACTGATAGTGGTACACAAGTAACAGGGTTACGTAATCTTACTGGTTCAACAACAATAGGAACTGCATCTTATATAGATTCTACTTCCGCTACTGCTAATATTTATTATGTTCCTAATCAATATTATACCTTTGAGACAAACCTGGGAGTACAAGCTCAATTTGATGTAGTAAAAGAGAAAGATACCCGAGTAATTCATCCTAGATTATATTTCAAATTTGTAAAATCTAAGATGATGAAAATGCAACAAAAGGAATTGAATGAAAGATTACTTAAGCTGCAGCAGCTTGTAGTTCAAGCAAAAGATCTTGGACAGAAGTCTCTTTATGAAGAGCTGGCTCGTAAAATTGCTATTACAATAAAGGAACAGGAAATAAATGTCTGTGGTATTGAATATACTGTTCATAGTGAAGCAATAAATAAATATAGACATAAAGTTAAAGGACCTACGATAGGTTTTTGTAAACTTGAAAACTATACCAGGCCAGTTCCAGCTAATGTAAAGAAACGGATTGATAAATGCAAAGAACTCAAACTCTTTGATCAATACTGGGTTCTATACTTAGAATATAAGGATAAACTTGATGTTGACGGTAAGAAGAAAGCTGAAACGACAGAGAAGAAAACAACTAAAGAAAAGATTAAGGAAAAAGATCCGATTCTCTTTGGTGTGCAAGAGTATTTACCTGATAAATACTACTTCATCATTGACTGGATTGATGAATACTGTGATCTAACTTTAGATAAATTTGTACAAACTATTAAGAAAGATGATCCTGAATATGATCTGGATAAGATTGATGAAATTAATGAAGATCTTCTTAAGAAACTTGTTCAAGAATCAAGAGATAGACATCAAAGATTAACTTCTACAAATAGAAATAATTTTAAGCAGCTTATGGAAGAGGAAGAAAAAACTTATACAGAAAAAGCTAAGAAGTATGTAGACAAGTTATATCCAAAAGCTACAAAGCTGCGTGAAAAATTATCCAAGAGAATGGATAAAATAAATGATCAATTGAATAAATTAATGAAAAAGAATAAAAAAGGAGATTAAGAATCATGGCAAAAAAACTAAAACTCAATCAATTTATCGCAATTGCGAATGGAGAGAAGAGTCGTAAACAAAAGAATCTTACGGCATTATATCATACTCTGCAGAAAGCAGATCTCTTTGCAGGGATGAGCAGAAAATATACCCCAATTGATGCAGAAGGGGAGACACTTCCTGATGAAGTTAAAAGGCTCCAAGCGACTGTTCCTTCAATCATAAAAGAAGGTGTTGCCCTGTGTGAAAATATGTTTAATGTCGTTGCAGCACAAGATCTTGGAAACTGCAATGCTAAAGCAGATGTCGTTGTTGATGGAAAGACAATACTTGAGAAGGTTCCTGTAACTCATTTACTTTTCCTGGAAAAACAATTGACAGATCTTTTAACATTTGTTACACATTTTCCAACACTTGATCCTTCTGAAGACTGGAAGTTTGACGATAAAGCTATGTATTATGTTTCCATTCCTAGAGGAAACATTCGAACCAAGAAAGTATCAAAAGTTCTTATTAAGTATGAAGCAACAAAAGAGCATCCTGCTCAAACTGAAGTTTATACTGATGATGTTAAAATTGGAGAATATGAAACTGTAAGATTCTCCGGTTGTGTCTCAAATAAGGACAAAGAACTCTTCCTAGAGAAGATCCGTAAACTGGATAAAGCTGTTAAGCTTGCTCGTGAAGAAGCAAACAGTATTGATGTTGAAGAATCTGATTTGGGTACAAAAGTTCTCGACTATATTTTTAAATAATTAGCAAGGATTAAAATAACAGGATAGGCTGGAGAACGGTTGCAGAATTTATTTAAATTCTGTGAGGGTTCGATTCCTCCTCCAGCCAAGGGTTCTTTAAGTTCTTCTGGCAATATTGCCTTAATATGGAGACTTAAAGAAAGACTTAGACTTAGGTTTAGTCTTATTACTCGGTTTTTTGGTGGTTCAAATCCATCCCTGCCCACCAAAAGAATAAGGGCAGGTGGCGAAACTGGTAAACGCAACCGAATTAGATTCAGATTATCAACCCTAAGTTTAGTATTGTGTCAAGTAGCGTAGTCAAGTCTGAGTTACTAGCGAAGAGCAGGCGTGGGTTCAAATCCCACCGGAGCCTCTAAGCACATCAGCCCTGGTTGGTGTATTTAGAGGCTCCGTAGACCAGTGGAAGGTCGGCACTTATAAAGAATAAGGACTCAGTTAAACGGAAAGATACGTTACAGGAATTGGGCACGTACTGATGGAATAACCTGTTAAGTTATAACCCTGATGTTATTACTACCTCCGTGGACCTGGATACGCCCACGGAGGTTCTTAAAAACAATCTCATTTTGAGTTATTATATAAATATAAGGGAGGGTAGCATGAAACATATAATAAGTTTCTTTATTATTTGTATGTCTCTTTTTGTATTTTCTTTAGGATGTGATGATAAGGATAAAAAAGATCAATTTTATATAGGAAAAGGAATACAAGGGGAAGATGGAAAAGACGGAGAAGATGGAAAGGATGGGCAAGATGGAAAAGATGGTCAAGATTTTGCACAATTGACTATCCTTTATCCCCCTTGTTCCACTCAATTTTTTATTACTAAAATAAATTCAGAATCAAATACTATTTATTTGTCGTCTGAACCTGTATATGAATGGATTGGAGAACCTTCTTTGACTTCAGGATATCTTGGAAAATTAGTATCTGCATTAGTTACTGGACAAAGATATAAATATTGGAACGGACTTAATTGTTGTCTATTCATGATAAATGATGGTGGAACAGAATTAATAAAATGGGAGCTACAATAATGAAAAGTGATCTTCTTCCAGAAAAAAGATTCTTTATTGAGTGTTGTTGCTATTCACCAGATCATCTTTTAATATTTGATATCAATGATTATGAGTATGATGAAAATAAATATGATGATCCTAAAAATCCAAAAGAAGTATCTGCAATTGATGTGGATGTATTTTTTACACATAATTGGACAGCTCCTTGGAGAACAAGACTCAGACTTGCATTAAAGTATCTCTTTAACAGAGAAAAGTATAGTATTGGAGATACTGTTATTATAAATGAATTGAATTTGAAACAACTTGAGGATCTTGTAAAAGCACTTAAAACACAAAAGAAAACTATAGATGCTGGGAAAAAACCAGCATCCTCTGAAAAGAAAGTAAAAGTTGAAGAAGCTCCTGTTCCTATAGAGACCCTTCCTCCGATTGGAAGTAAACCTCTTATCGTAAGAGAAAAAGAAGATGATGATAAGCTTAATATGGATAATCTTAATAAAAGACTTATACAGGATATGAAAAAGAATATGGTAAAATAACTAATAACAAGGGGGAATGTTATGAAGGATTTATCATGCGAATGCGAGGACTATAAAATTCAAATTCCAAAATTAGAGACATTAACAACTTTTCATGGATTAAGAAATAATACAGACAGGAAAATATTAAAAGACTGGAAATCATTTACATTTTGTCCCTGGTGTGGAAAGAAATTAAAATAGAATAGAAAGAGGATAAAACACATGCCACGTAAAAAAGAGGAAAATAGAGTGACCCTATCAGATTTTTTAATTGGAAAAACTATTACAGGAATTGAGAAGTCTCCTAAAGCTTCAAAATCAGATAATAATATGAAATCTCTTTCTCTTACTTTAGATACTGGAGATAAAATAGAGATTTCAAGTGGTTATTCTAATATAACTCTTATTATGTTTTCTCGAGAAACCCAATTACAAAATCTATCTCAAATTATAGAGAATCTTCAAAAGGATCTGGATAAGCATTGGGCAGAAAAGAAGCAGCTTGAATCTAGTATAAAAAAACATTCCCCAAGGGGAATAGAAAAACAATTATGAGTAGGATTTACACAGCATCAACTAGAATATCCTATATGACTCAGACAGTAGTTCCAGATTTAAATATGATTTTTGATCATAGTCTGTCTAAACTTGGACAGGAATTTATGATTAAATTATATAGGGAAAGGCCAGAGTTGTTTTCTCAAGAAAATCATGGAGATGCTTTCTATACTGATTATAAAGTTGACCTGGCTGTTCTAAGTTTAGAAGAATATAATTTATTAATTCGATTTCTTCGAGAAATTAAAAGGAGATTTGATTTAAATGTTCCGTTACCCATTTAATTCTTATGGTTGGTTTGATTTTGTATTTACATACATAAAGAAACCGTGGTGGAACCTTAAATTAATATTTAAGGCTGGATTTCCTTTTGTTCCTTGGGATATCTCTGAAAGCCTTCTTGAATTCTTATTTATTCAATTCAAAGAATATTATGGACATTACAAAGATACTCGATATGGTGATAATGAAATTTCTTCCTGGGAAGAAGAATATGATAGATCATATCGAGAAGGAATGAGTAAAAAAGAGAGAGAATCTTTTAGAAAAATGATTAATGAACGAATACAAGCATTTGTTGATTTTAAGGATATCTATAACTATATTACAGTAGCACGAGCAGAAAATCAGAGAATGCTTGATAATTTAACTACTGAAATGTTTAAGGATTCAAAAATAAGATGGCAACCTGTATCAGAGAATTTGTCAGAAATGAAAGAAGATGGAGTTGTCCATAACTTTAAAGTAAATTGGTGTTTTAATGATTCTGGATTAGCTTCAATTTTATACGAAGAAGTAAAAGAAAGAGATCATTCTATTCATGATTTTGAAGCAGCTCTAATTCAAAAAGATGAAGAAATGGCCATTAAGATAATAAAATATAGAAATTATCTATGGGATTAAATAATTCTGAAATTGTAAATTTTATAAAAGAACAAGCAAAGATTCTTTCTGAAGTATCAGACAAATCTCATAGTAGTAAAGCGATAAAAGAATCCATTTTATCATTTTTGAAATCAATCATAAGCCTAGAAGATTATTCATCATTACAATTAGAATTCAAAAAACAAAAAGACGATATTAGAATAGAAGCTAAGAATTTATTTTCATATCTTTTATTACACGGAATATACACCCCAGCGAATTCACTAATTGGTCTAACAGAATACAAAGACAAAGAAACTGGAATATCTTATGGATATGATGAAATGAATGGTGGATACTGGTATGGTCCAAGAAGAACTGGCTGGACTATTATAAGAGGAATAAATTTAAAATAAATTTAGGATATTAGAATGGAAATATTAATTTTATTAGGATGGTTTTTTTTAGGATTAATACCCACAATTGTTCTTTTCTTTTATGTTTGGGAATTAGGAGGAGACATAACGTGGAGATTCTATATTCTTGAAGGTGTTATCTTTCTTTCAGGTCCAATATCATTTATCTTAATGATACTCTTCAAGATATTACTTAAATTTATTAAAGTTGATACAGAAGGAGTTTATGAAGATTAGTAACGATTGTATGTCTTGTGGTCTTTGCTCTGAGGTTTGTCCTGCAGGTGCAATTGCTATAAAAAAGAGATCAGACTCTTCTGGATATGCACAATATACTATAGATGAAGATACATGTACCAATTGTGGTACATGTATTTTAACAGTGGATTGCCCTTCCGGAGCACTTAGAAAATATTAAAAAGGCAGATATATGAGTACTGTTTATTGGAAAAATTTAAATATATTAATTACTGGAGGGACCGGCTCACTTGGAAAAACCCTCGTAAAAGAAATTCTTAAAAGTTCTCCTCCCAGTATGATTACAATATTTAGTAGAAATGAATATAAACAATGGGAGATGAAAAAAGAATTCAAAGATTATTGTCATAAGTTAGAATTTATAATTGGAGACGTGAGAGATTATAAAGCACTATCAGATGCCTGTTATGGAATTAACATGATATTTGATACTGCTGCTATAAAGCATGTTCCAGTTTGTGAAGATAATCCGCTTGAATCTATAAAAACAAATATAGAAGGATCAATAAATCTTGTAAATGCTGCAATTGAAAATAAAGTAGAATCCGTTATTCATATAAATACAGACAAAGCAGTATATCCTATAAGTAATTATGGACTTACAAAAGCACTCGCTGAAAGAATTATTTTAAGTGGAAATCATATCTTTAAAAATAGAAGTACTTCATTCACTTGTATAAGATTTGGAAATTTTATTGGATCTCAGGGTTCAGTAATTCCATTATTTATAGAGCAAGCAAGAGAAGGAAAAATTATTGTAACTGATCCAAGAATGACAAGATTTTTTATAACACTTGAAGATGCTGCTAAATTCTGTATTAAGGTTTCTAATTTAAATTGTTCAAAAAATGATATCTATATCCCTAAAATGAAAATGATAAGCATCGGTGAAGTTGCTGAATGTATTAAAGATATATTTGGAAAACCAGGAACTATTATAGAACATACTCATGAAAGACCAAGAGAAAAAATATATGAAGATCTCATTTCAGATGAAGAAATAAAATGGACTCAGGAATTTGAAAATTATTATTTAGTACGGGCATATGAAGAATTACAATTAAGTCGAACATGGGGAATAAATAGTAATCCTATGTATGGAACATCTATCTCTTTTGAAAAAGAAGAATTTATTGAAATATTGAAGAAATTATATCTTACATTTTAGTAATTTTTGGACATTATTTAAATATCACTCCATAGGAGGCATATATGAATCTCAATATTAAACACATTTATATTATTGTTGGTATTATAGTCACAATTACACTCATTGGAATTATCTGCAGTACAAATCATTCAAAAACATGTACCGAATACAGTACAGAATTCAAGAATTGTATTGATAGGCAACTTATTGAATCAAGATTAAATGAAAAAGAAAAATGTGATGTAGTCACTTTTTCTTATATTGTTGATCTTTGTAAAAAAGGAGTTCTTGGTCTATGAAATCATTAAAGGAACGGATCATTCAGAGTTATCCGGATGAAGAGTTCTTATTTGCTGATGGTTTTGATAAAGCTATTCTAGGAGTGGATATAAGAGAACATAAAATCGTTTATTCTAAATCAAAATGTATAGATATTTTATTAAGAGATATGAATTCAGAGGATGCTATTGAATATTTTGAATATAATGTAGAAGGAGCATATGTAGGAGAGAAAACTCCTATATTTATCGAAGATACATTTTATTAATATGGAGATCCTTTATGAATTTATTTATAAAAATAGCTGCTCTGATTGAAACCGCACTCAATGGAAAAAAATACCAAGAAGAAAAAGATAAATTAAGATTAATGGATCTAGCAATGTGGAAGATGTTTCCCACTCCACAGGTAGGTCCTTATGTAGATCATCCAGGATATTCAGAGCATATAAAAGAATGCCAAAAGAATTTTATTGATTATGCAACTAAATCAATGAAATATGACAGTGATAGGACTATCGGATTTGGTGATTCTATCCTGGCTCAAGCTAAAGATAGAATTAAGACTGTAATAGATCCTCGTCTTAATTTCTCTTTAGGTGGCATGTGGGCACATCATATGCTTAAGAATATTAATGACATGGTTCCATTATTCTTAAGTTATGGTTTCATGCCTAAAAAGATTGTAATTGGAACACCTAATGGAAATGCTATTCTTGTTCATCAAGAAATAAATAGCGTAAATGAACAATCTCTCATAGTTCTAAATAGATTAAGACAACTCTTTCCTACTTCTCGAATAATTATCTATGGTATTCCTATGACAATTGTATCATATGCAATTCAGAATTTTGCAGCATATGATACAGCTCTCTTTAAATGGATGATGTCAGATATTAATTCGGTGATGCTTCCTCTTATTAAAGGATTTGTAGAGAATTATCACATTCTTCCAAAAGCAGATATGAATTCTGATGGTGTTCATATGACTCCTAAAGGACAAGTTTTCTTTGGAGAACTTATTGAACATGGAAAAATGGGAGCACCACGAAGATTAATTAATCAATAAAGAGAAGAAAATGATAAAAGGAAAATTAGTCTATCTAACAGAGATGGATCAGACTCATAGTGATCATTTGCGTAAATTACGAAATAATCCAGAGATTAATAAATTTCTATTTTCTCGACCTTTTATTAATGATCTACAACAAAAAATCTGGTTTGAGAACATCTCTAGATCCTCAAGAGATCTATATATGATTATTACAGATACTATTAACAATTTCAAAGGAGTAATATATCTAAATAACATAGATCTAAGAAATGGAACTGCAGAATGGGGATACTTCCTGGACCCAGAATCACGTTTCTCTGGAGAAGCCTTAGAAGCAGAATTTCTTTTTACTAAATATGCTTTTGATTATTTACGTCTTAATAAATTATACTGTATTACTCTTGAAGAGAATCCTAAAGTTTTATCTGCTCATGAGCGTTTTGGATATATTGTAGAAGGAAATTTTAAAGATCATTACTTTTTAGATGGAGTATATAAAAATGCAATTTTTATGAGTCTATTTAAAAAGAATTTTGAAGAGAATTCTGAAAGTCTACAACGTATTATTGATCGTCTCGGAGAAAAATAATGCCTTTTGATGATATACATCATATTGGGATAGTAGTTGATAGTATTAAGGAATATCTCAAGAACAATGTTGCAGATCTCTCAGGAATAACTGAAATCGTTGAAGATCCTATACAAAAAGCTAAAATTTGTTTTATAGGATCTTCAGGATTTTCAACCATAGAATTGATAGAACCTCTAGATGAAAGTTCTCCTACTTATAGCTTTTTAAGAAATAAAGGAGGAATACATCATATTTGTTACAGATGTGATAATCTAGATGAAGTAAAAAAACGTTGTGAAGATAAAAAAGCTCTTATTGTTATGGATTCCGTTCCCGCAAAAGCTATAGGTAATTGCAGGATTTTATTTGTTTATACTAAGAATAAAGAACTTGTGGAGTTTGTTGAAAAATGATTCCAATTAATTTAGCAATATTAAGATCATCTTCTATGGAAATGGGGACTCTTTATTTTGAAGAGATTTTTAAAATAAAAGGTTATGATTTAACTATTGACTTTGGAGGATATAATCAATATTATCAAGAAGTCTTAAATCCTGAATCATTCGTTTATAAAAAGGAATATGATGCTATTGTTATCTTTTTTGATTTTGATTTAGATGACAGTACAAAGTTTTTAAATTCAATTAATCTTTTAAGAAAAAACACAGGATCTCCAATTATTATTGCTAATAAGATAGTTCCTGTCAATACCCTCTTAGGAATTTTTGATTGTAATTCTTTTGAAAGTGAAAAATTACTTATTCAAGAAAAGAATGAAGAATTGAGTAAATTTATAAATCCTCTTCCAAATACATATGTTTTTGATCTTAACTCAGTTGCAGCTCAAGTAGGTCATAGAGGATTTTTTGATAAAAGAATGAAATATGTAGCTCGTTCTCTTTTTACTCCTCAAGGATATGCTGCTATTGCTAAGGAACTCTTAAAATTCATAGTTGTCTTAAAAGGAAAAACAAGAAAATGTATTGTATTAGATTGTGATAATACTCTTTGGGGAGGAATTATTGGGGAAGATGGCATAAATGGAATAGAACTTGGAGAAGATTATCCAGGTCGATGCTTTGTAGATTTTCAAAAGGCACTCCTTGATTTTTCCAAAAAGGGATTTATTTTAGCTATTAATAGTAAAAATAATATTAACGATGTTATGGAAGTATTAAGAAATCATCCTCATCAGATATTGAAGGGAAATGATATTACAGTTATAGAAGCAAACTGGAATAATAAAGTAGATAATATGAGAAGTATTGCAAAATCTTTAAATATAGGAATAGATTCCTTAGTATTTATTGATGATAGTCCTTTAGAAATTAATCTTATGAGAGCAAAACTTCCTGAAGTTCTTTCAATAGATATTTCAAATATTTTCCCTGAGGATTTACCAGATATTCTTTATTCCATTAATGAATTAGAAATACTTTCATATACAAAAGAAGATAAAGAAAAGATACAACAATATAGAGATCAAGTAAAAAGAGAAGATGAAAAGAAAGAATATTCTTCTATAGAAGATTATCTTAAATCTTTAAATATGAAAATGATTATTTATAAAGATTGCCAGGAGCAATTAGAAAGATTAACTCAACTTACTCAAAAAACAAATCAATTTAATTTAACAACAAAACGTTATACTGAATCTGATATGACATATTTTTTAACAGATAAAGATATTAATGTCTATAGTTTTCAGTTAGAAGATAAATTTGGTAATAATGGAATTACAGGGTTATGTATTGTTAGAAAAAGTGGGAATTCAGCTATTATAGATACATTTCTTATGAGCTGCCGTGTTGTAGAACGAACAGCAGAATTCGATTTTATGAAACAAATATTTACAGATCTCAAAAAAGAAGGTATATTTAATATACTCGGAGTTTTTAGCAAAACCACTAAAAATGAATTAGTTAAGGATCTATATGATAGAATAGGATTTTCACTAGAAAATGAAGACGATGTAAATAAGATCTATAAATTAGATCTTGCTGATTATAAAGATGAGTCAAAATCATTGATAGAGGTAGTATGGAATCAATAGAAAATATTCTAGAAAGAATAGCAGTAATTTTTGAAAGGGTATTTAAAGTAGATAAAAATACAGTAACAATAAAAACAATTCCAGATCACATTGGGAAATGGGATTCAATTAGTCATTTAAATATGATCTTAGAAGTTGAAGCTGAATTCAATATTCGTATTGATCCTTCAAAATTTAAAAGACTTAATTCTGTAGAAAAAATTATAAATGAAATAAAGTTTTTAAAGGACAAAAATGGCAAAAGGTAATTTAGAAAAAATAGCAGAAAAGTATATTAGTCTTCATAATGATTGGGAAAGAGTAAGATCAATTGTAAAATCAGAGGAACTTTCTCTTGTCTTATCAAAAAGATTTAAAGATATTTCTGTTATGGAAATTGGACTGGGTGATGGAATCTTTACTAGATTATTAGCTAATAATTTTTCAAAAGTTATTGCTGTTGATGCTGCTTTAGGAAGTATAAGATTTACCCAGGATAGATTAAAAAAATATAAAAATATAGAATATGTTAATTCTTATATTGAAGATTTAAAAACAAACATAAAAGAAAAAGTAGACAACATTGTAATGTCTCATATATTAGAACATGTAGAAAATCCAGTAAAAGCATTGAAAAGTGTTAAAGAATGCATGCATAAAAATACTATTCTTTTTATTTCTGTTCCTAATGCACTATCTCTACATAGACAAGTTGCTGTTTCAATGGGATTATTAAAAAAAGAAGATCAATTAATACAATCTGATCTTGATTTAGGACATCAGAGAGTATATACACAAAAGTCATTTCATAGAGATATTAAGAAAGCAGGATTTATAATTAGGCAATCTGGTGGTATATTATTAAAACCTTTTTCAAATTCACAGATGGAGATATTTTGCACTTCCGATATGCTAAAAGGATTTTTATCTGTAGGAAGACGCTATCCAGAGTTGTGTGGAGAAATCTATGCTATAATCAAAAAGGAGAAATAAATGAAACTATTACCAAATGAAAAACAAATTAAACCTTTTTTATATGAGGAAGAAAAAAGACCTTGGGGTTATTATGGATTATATTCTCATAATGAACCCTGTACATCTAAAATATTGTACATAAAACCACAGGAATTGCTTTCTATGCAATATCATTTTAAACGTGATCAATTTTATTTAATTCTTGATCATAATTTTGTTATTGAATATAGTAAGATTCCTGTACCTGAAAATATAGTAAATAATCCAAATGAAGCTCAAAGATTTAAAGATCTTGAAAATTTCTTACTTGAAAATTTAATTACAGTAAGAGCTTATGAAGGAGATATGTTTGGATTCCATAGATTTGTTGTTCACAGAGCATTATATAAAGGACCACGAAGTTATGGAAGAATACTTGATATAGCATTTGGCGAAAATGATGAATTAGACATAGTTAGAATAAAAGACAAATATAATAGAATAGAAACCTCAGAATAGACTTCAGAATATTTCCTAGAATACCTAAAAATGAATAGAGTTCTTTGAAAACTCTATAGCTTTGCAATTTCAGTCCTAGCCAGGATAGTGTCCTGTCATGGACTTGAAAAATTTATATTATAGGAGCGTGTATATGAATACACAAAATTTCATCAAGTCTATCATTGAAGAGAAGGATGGTTTCCAACTCGATGAGGCTTGGAGAGTAAACGAGGATTCTCTTGGCGTGGTGGTTCCAGTCAAGAGAGACATCAAGGAAGATCGGGATTATATTACTTTCGCAGAAGCAAAAGATGTGAAAGTAGAAGACACAGGTATGATTGATCATGTCTATGTTAAAAACAATGAAGCCAAACCTTTACTAATAAGTAGAGGTGAGATCTTCAGAGGAAAAACCCAGGAACGGGCTGCTGTACATGGTCATATTGTAATGCCTGGTAAAGGATTAAGAGTGGCTGTTCGTTGTATTCATGCAACAAAAGGAATACAAAGAGGAGCCGAAATGAAATATGGTGGAAGAGTTCCTTTTGAAGTTCAAAGTAACTTAGGAGATCAGAGCTCTACCTGGAGATCTGTAAAAGCCCACAATACAAGTTATTATGGAGAAGACATTAAGAGGAATCCAGCGAGAAGATTCTATGATCCTACAACGGATATTCTTCTTAAAAGTGTTGATTCTGGAGCCACATTTACTGGAATGGGAGGATCTCATACAACATCTATGACACCTCCTGCAGCAGGACAACCAACAGAACAACCAAAAGAACAATTTCTAACTGGTGTGTATAAAGGTGAAAATGTTTATACATCAAATATCTCAGGAGTTACCTTTAATAGCAAAGGAATGCCTATTAATGTTAATGAAGATGAGATAGATCCAATTACTTCAAGAGATATTCTTATGGTTGATAAGATTCCAATTGAAGGAGAACCTCTTGGTGAGGTTGCAGACAATTCAATTACATTTGATGCTCTTAATTTAAATTCAGTAAATTATCTTCATCAAGAATGTAATGTAGGAGCTGCTGATGATATGGTTGGTGCTCTGGACAGCATAACCCAGCAAATCAAAGAAGCTATGAAAAAGCTTCCTCCTATTGAGAATCAAGTGGGTGCAATTTTTCTATTTGAAAATGAATTTCAAGGAATGGATATTTATAACCTTCCAGATTCTTGGAAAACAGTTAAAGAAGATACTGTTGCAAAAGAAGGAAGTTCTTTTATCAAGAAAGATGATACTTCTATATTTGAGTTTAAGCCAGAAAGAGTTAAAGCTCTTATAGGAAAAGAACTTGCTGGAACATTTGAAGAAAAAGTTATCTATGGTGAGAAGCAAGGTGAAGAATATAAGATAATTGAATTAAGAGAAATCATAGATACTGCTAAAAAGAAGAAAAGAATAATTGGTGAAGCTGTAGAGTTCAGAGACAAGATAATACATTTGACATTATCTAGAGTGTAACCTCGTTATCAAACAGACAATATCCTGGATTAGTTTGTTTGGTAAATTTCTTTTGTCCTGGCAGGGTAATCCCCTGCCAGGATAATCTTTTAGAGTAAGGATATGGAACAGAAAATAGTAGCTATAATACAATCACGATACAAATCAACTCGATTACCTGGGAAAGCTGTTCTTAAAATTGAGGAAAAGCCTTTACTTACTCATGTTATAGAACGAGCTAAGAAAATAGAAGGAATTGATAAACTCTGTGTTGCAACAGGAGAAGAATTAGAGGATTTTGCCATTGTTGAAATAGCCAGAAGATACTGTGATGTTTTTCAAGGATCTACATATGATGTTCTTGATCGTTATATAAAAGCTGCCAGACAATACAAAGCTGATTATATAATGAGAATAACTGGTGATAATCCTTTTATCTGCTTTAGAAGTGCAACAAAGATGATCTCAATGGCTTTGGAAAACGGCTATGATTTCTTAGATGCTTCTGGTCTTCCTCTTGGATGTGGAGTAGAAATTGTAAAATATGATGCATTATTGAAAGTATTCAACCAACCACATAAATGGTCTCATAAAGAACATGTAACGATATTCATAAAAGAAAATAAAGATAAATTTCTAACTGGATCATGTCATTTCCATGTAGACAATCCTTATCCAAAACTTAGACTTACAGTTGATTATAGAGAAGACTTTGAACTTGCAAAAACGATTTATAATTTTCTTTATAGAGGAACTCCTTTTGATTTAATTGAAGTTATAGATCTTTTGAAAGAGAAACCAGATCTCTTAAAAATAAATGAAAAATATGCATAATATATAAAATATGAAAACTAACTTGAAAGCCATTATAATTAAAGGAGGGAAAGAAGATTCTTCGCCTGATCCTATCGTAAAAAGGAGCAAGAAGACAATGTCAATAGTAAAAGTACAAACAAGTCAACCGATGTCGGTAGATGAATTATATATAAATAAACAAAAAACTCGACTTGAAGAATTTAAAGATAAAATTAGAATATATGCTACAGATATACAACCTTGGAAAGATCTAATTAAAAATATTAATCCATTAAACTTAATAAGTTTAATTAGTCTCATTATTTCAATTGTAGCTTTAATGGTTTCTTTTGCTTCTAGAGAAAAGATAACAGTTGCTTATAGACTTCCAACAAATAATTATAATATTTTTGGTAAGTTAGAAGAACTAAAGAAAAGTCACGAATACTACTATAAAGTAGTGACTCCTTTAGAAAAATATGTAAAATGGAAGACTATGTTTCATGATTGGAGATGGGTAAGAGGTGGTGATCCAAAATTCAAACAGACGGACTGCGTTGGAGCAGTTTATACTTATTATAAATCTTGGGGATCTAATTTCCAATTAGAAAGTGTTCCACAATTAATAAAACGAATAAACACTTTAAAAGAAAAGAATCCAGGAATGATACGAAGAAGTATTCATCAAATAGTTCCTGGGGATCTTATTGTTCTTAGATTTTCAGAAGCTAATCAACATATTGGTGTTGTTATGGGAGTACCAAATGGAAAGATTAGATATGTTAGTGTGAATGTAGCAACAATGGGAGATGGTGAAGATCTAATTGATTTTGGGAATTCTGCAATTGTTATGATTTCAGAAGTATCTTATGAATTGTGGATAGGAGATTTAATGCAAGAATTGAATAAGTAAATAAGAATGTATATGAAACCAGATGAAATTTATATTAAACTCAAAGTTAAAAAATATGAAGACCATTTTATACACTGTCCGAAATGCCAGATGATAATAGAGTTTTCAGGAATATTCAATAGAATAGAAACATTCAATTGTCCCTGGTGTACTATTCCCTTACGAATAGAACGGAAGTATTCTTAATAATAACGTACTAACTTTGGAGGGATGTATGCAAAATCTTAAAAAAGATTCTATCAGCAATTTTCAGGAATTCATTTATATTCGTACTTATTCTCGTTGGCTTGATAATGAAGGAAGAAGAGAAAAGTGGGGAGAAACTGTTGATAGATATTGTAGTTATATGAAGATTAAATTTGGAGATAAGATAACAGATAAAGAATTAAAAGATGTAAGAACTGCCATATACAATATGGAAGTTATGCCTTCTATGAGAGCACTTTGGAGTGCCGGTCCTGCTGCTGATGCAGACAACTTGTCATTTTACAACTGTAGTTTTTTAACAATTGAAAGTCTTAAGGATTTTGCAGAGGTCCTTTATGTCCTTATGAATGGAACTGGTGTTGGCTTTTCTGTTGAAAGGAAATATATAAACAATCTTCCTATAATACAACAAAAACAAGAAGATGCCAGAGAAATAGATATAATATTTGAAGATTCAAAAATAGGATGGGCCAAAGGTTTTGAATTAGTTCTTAAATGCCTCTGGCAAGGAACTTCTTTTAAATGTGATTTTTCAAAGATTCGTCCTCGAGGAGCTCGATTAAAAACTTTTGGAGGAAGAGCTAGTGGGCCGGAACCTCTTATAGATTTAATAAAATTCACGACAGATGTTGTAGAAAGAAATAGGGGTCTTCAAATACAACCAATAGATGCTCATGATATTGTATGTAAAATTGCTGAAATTGTTGTTGTTGGTGGTGTGAGAAGAAGTGCTCTTATTTCATTATCAGATCTTACTGATAATCAAATGGCTAATGCTAAAATGGGAAACTTTGAAGCAGCAAATCCTCAAAGAGCTCTTGCTAATAATAGCGTAGCTTATACACGTAAACCTGATATTATTTCATTCCTAGAAGAATGGAAGCATCTATATAGGTCAAAAACAGGAGAACGAGGGATATTCAGTAGAATAGCTGCACAAAAGAAAGCAGATGAGAATGATAGAAGAGACGGAAGTAAAGTAGCAGGAACAAATCCTTGTGGTGAAATTCTATTAAGATCCAGACAACTATGTAATCTTTCTGAAGTTGTTGTTAGACCTAATGATGACTTTGAAACACTTAAGGCAAAAGTTAAAATTGCAGCAATAATTGGGACATGGCAAGCATCCTTTACCAATTTCAAATATGTAGATAAGAAATGGAAAGAAAACTGTGAAGAGGAATCTCTTCTTGGAGTTTCTCTCACAGGACTTAGGGATCATAAAATACTTGGATCTGTTAATGATACAGCAAAAAAATGGTTAGCAGATTTGAAGCATGTTGCAATTCATACAAATAAGAAGGTAGCTGCTAGGATTGGTATAAATAGAGCTGCTGCTATAACCTGTACAAAACCTTCTGGAACGGTCTCTCTCTTAGTAGATAGCTCTCCTGGAGCTCATGTCAGACAGACAAAAACAGGATTCTATCTTAGAAGAGTAAGGATATCTCCAACAGATCCTCTATATAAAATGATGAAAGATCAAGGCGTTGCCTTTAAACCAGAAGTAGGTCAAACTCCAGATACTTGTAATAATTGGGTAGTAGAATTTCCCTGCAAAGCTCCAAAAGGAATAAGAACAAGAGAAGATGAAAGTGCTGAGGAACAACTTGAATATTGGAAGATGCTTAGGAATTTTTGGTGTGAGCACAATCCTTCTATTACAATATCTGTAAAAGAAGATGAATGGCTTGATGCTGCTGCCTGGGTTTATAAATATTTTGATGAAGTAGGTGGTCTTACTTTCTTTCCAACAGCTGACCATATCTATCAGTTGGCTCCTTATGAAGACATAGATGAAGAAACTTATAATAAATTGGTAAAAGAAATGCCAAAGATAGATTTTAGCAAGCTGTCTGATTATGAAAAAGAGGATTATACAGAAGGATCTAAAGAATATGCCTGTACAGCAGGGGCATGTGAATTAAGATAATAAGAATCTTGTTTCAATTGTTTGAGGGGGATATAAACTATGAACACAAGAATAATGAAAAGATCTTATTTAGGAGAGTTTCTTATGAAATATGAAAAATCTTTTTTTCAATTTAAATTACAGCCTAAAAAGAATTTGAAACCTCTCCAAAATCTGAATCACGGTGATATCTTAAAGATTAAGAATAAAGATAGTTTCTATGAATTCGATTATGTAATAGAAGATGATCGAGGAGCCTTTATTCAGTTTAGATGCCCCTATGGGATAGGAGCAGTCATTATACGAAAGAAATGCTTGGTCAATTTCTTTGAAAGTAAAAATAATTCATTTATAATCTATGAAAAAGTCAAAAACACGGCTTAATTATTGTACAATTTCCACCATTATTATTAATAAACAATAATTTAATTGGGAAATTATGGATTTTATCTTAGATTTGTCAGTTTTGAACACCAAGAGATACTTTGTTATTGGGGATCTCAGAGGGAATTATCAGCAACTAATAGATATTCTTTATGAACAGGATTTCAATAAAGACGACACTCTTATTGCAACAGGAAATATCATAGATACTGATGAACCCAAATCCCTTGATTGTATTTATTTCTTAATGAATTGCCATAACACTTATACAGTCAAAGGAAAAAGAGAATTTGATCTTATCAATAATAAAGATATCCCTAATTGGTTATTAAAAGATAAGGAACAAATACTTCAATATCTTGATACTCTCCCTCTTATTATCAAGATAAACGATTTGATGTATGTTGTTAATGCAGGAGTTGAACCAGAAAAATCTTTAGAAGAGCAATCTCCTGAAGTTTTCTATAATATTGGAAAGTACGATCCAGATAGCCGATTTTATCTATTTGAAAATCCCAAAGAACAATCCTGGTATGAATTTGAATTTCCAAGGAAAGATGGAAAATTAATAAAGTATTGTTTTGGAGGATATGGTACTGGAAGTATTAACCAGCCTGCAGGATATGACCTGGGAAGATCCATTAATGATAATAATGTTCGATGCTTGATTTTAAGTAAGGGAGAGCAGGAATCTCCTATTATAATAGAGACATAAGGAGTTATATAATGAGAGGAAGACAAGTAAAAGGAACTAGAGATATGGATTATATCGATACTTTGTATCGTATGCTTGAAAGAAATATGGATATGGATAAAATAGCCGATTGGCTTGCTATTCAAGGAATCCGTTATTCTGCTCCATTGGTAAAACAAACTTTTAAAAAAGCTGGCAGAGAAGATCTAATTGAATATTTCATAAAAGAAGAAGATATCAAAATTGGAGATACTGTAAGATCTCGTCTGACAGGTAGAATTGGAACAGTAAAAAGTATAAAAAACGATGGTGATACCATTCTCGTAAATTGGGAAACAGGTGGATCTCAACTTCTTTCGAAAGAATCCTGTTTTAAACTGAGAGATAAAGGTTGTGTAAAAGTTCATACTGTACTTGATCCTTATGGAGATATTAAATAATGCAATTATTTAATAATGATATCAGGATGAAATGTGAGGAGATCCTTGCAAATATCCAGGAACTGTCTAGACGAAATACTAGCCGAGAGAGTGCCTATTTTTTAAATGAAGTAAAAGACAAGATCATTGAGATAATGTATACAAGTGATGAATGGCACTCTACAATAAATATTGATCATGACAAGATCCAGAGATTAATTCAGAGATCTCAGGATCTTGAGACAGTTCTAGGTGATGTTGATGATGATATAGATGATATGGAACCTGGAAGGACTAAAAAACAGCAATGATAAGAAATGCCTCTATTCTTGATTATCAGAGAAAAATTCTTGATCCAACTGTATGGGAAAATTTTAAGATAAAACCTGAAGTTAAAAGGTATATCTATAAATCTTTCAATGCTTTCTTCATAAGTCAAAATTTAAAAGGACATAAAGAATTTGTTTCTCACATGTATGTTGGATCATCTTTAGCAACATATTTCTATAAAGAAGATTCTGATCTTGATGTTAAAGTTGTAATTGATCCTAAAATATTTAGGGAATACAATCCTCAATATGAGGATTCTACAGATGATGATCTCTGTGATGAATTAATAGAATCTGCAAGAGGAAGTCACTTCTTAACATCATTTCTTCCAGGGACATTCCATCCTTTGGATGCCTATTTTTTCACCGAAGAAGAAGCTGATGAAACAAAATTAATAAAATATGATAGTCTTTATAATTTAATAACTGATACTTGGGTAAAACCTCCAAAGAAATTGGAAGGAGAATTATCAACAAGTTATGTTTTAAATTATGCTAAAGATATTGCACAAAGATACATTGATAAAATAACTTCTGATATTGAATTAACAAAGAGAGATAGTATTGATTTCTTAGTTCTTAGAGATTTTATGAAAACTTTAGATAAAGATGATATTAGAACAATATCAGTAGATTTTGAAACAGCACTCGAGAAAATAAATAAAGATCTTGAAATGTTAGTTAAAGATCGTGAGATTGTAAAACAATTAAGAAAACAAGAATTCTCAAAGAAAGTATTGCGTGATGACCTTGAAAAGTTAATGGGATCTATAAATTATTCAGATGGAAATCTCATATATAAGATCTTACAAAGATATGGATATTTGAGGATACTCTTCGAACTCGCTTCTCTTTATAGAGGAATTAGAGTCACATCAGATGATGTTATTAATGTTTATAGGATTCTTGAAGGTCAGATATAATGAAAAAGACAGCTGGCCCAACAGGTTGGGGTGGATTAACAGAATCTATCAGAAAAAATCTATCTCCAGATGTAGAGTCAAATCCCTATACTCCCAATATATTTACATTAAGACCAACTCAAGTTCCTTCTGAACCATTAAGAAAGGAACCAGTATTACCAGTACAACCACAAGTAGCTCCACCAACAAAGACAACAATTATACCAGAACCAACAGAGAAACCAAAAGAAGAGGATTATAAAGAATTTTATACATTAAGATCCTTTATGCCAAAATATATAGATCAAAATCAATTCTTTACAGAAGAAGCTGAAGGAAAACCTGGTGATGTTGATTCATCTTATACCGTACTTGAATATCTACATGCATTAGGGTATAGACAAGCAAGATGGATGACTGGACCTGAATATAAAGATTCCAATTGTCATAAAGTTCAGGGTCGTCCTATTTGTGAAGCCAGATTAGGATTAGTTTATGGTATAAAAGGAATAATGACCTTTTCAGAAAATCATAGATTTGCAAATAATTATAATAAACCAAAACCATTTATAGCAATGGCACATCCGAGATGCAGATGTCACTTAATCTGTTTAAAACCAGATCGTATTCCAGAAAATGCTCCTGGATTAACTTTATTTGCTAGAAAGGAAATTAAAGAGAAATTTAAAGCAAATCTTTTGTCTAAATTAGAAAATGTTTATGTAGATAGATGGACTACAATATCTCAAACAGATTTAAATAAGGATCTTCTCAATTATCTAGAGGATGAACCTACTTTATATGATATTGAGCAAAGAAAACCTGGAGAAGAATTAGAAAGAGAATATTCTTATGATCCAGATAGGATTGTACTTGCTGAAGAAAATTGGGAAGAAGATATTAGACCTATAAGCCTTACTCAAGATTTTCTATATTGGCAATTCCCAGGATTCTTTAGAGCAGTTCCTAAATCTTATATTGGATTCCAATTAGAGAAAACGGAAAACAAATCAAGAGTATTCCTTTCAAATTTAGGGTATGAGATTATAATTCCAAAGAATATAATAAATTATATTGAAGTGAGACCAGCTCAGATAGAACCAGATGCTAATGTCTTTATAGATATTGATGGAGAGTTGGGTATTCTCTTAAAATATGAAGATTATGAAGAACCACTTTGTTATTTACCTTCATTTAGAGAATTTATGTATCTTGATGGAGATTTCAAAACTTTAGAAACAATAGGAGTATAAGCATGGCTACAACAAAAGAAAAAACAATAAGTGGACATAAACCAACAAGCAGCTATAAAATTGGAACAGGATATAAACCTGAAAAAGTTGATCAAAAAGGAATTCCTAAATGGAGTGTTGATCAAAAGAAAAACAGAGGAAAGAAAATAAAAGACTCTGGATGTGGAATGAAATAAAGAGAAGCCTCCAATAGGAGGCTTTTTTTATGTTAATCTTATGTTAATCTCTCCATCAATGCCATCATCATCTATAATAAGAGCTAACTGTTCCTTCTTGGCAACACTTTTCATTTTATAAAGTGAAAATTCATTAGTACCACAGATACATCCACCATAGAAACAAAATCCACCATTAAAAATTGGTATTTTGCTTGTAGTGTGTATGTGTCCTGCTAAGATATGATCAAATTTAGTTTCATCTGTCACACCTATTTGATGAAGAACTCCATAGAGTTTAGCTCCTGTCATAGCAGTAGAATAAGCAGGAAGACCTAAAAAACCACCAGTACCAGTTCCAGTAAGTATATCACCATGTGTAACTAAAAATCGAGTATTTTTAACTTGTTTAATAATAAAAGGAGATTCAGGAACATTTATAAATATCTTTGAATTCTTTTTTTCATTCCGCAATAGATCAAAATACATCTGAAGTTGCTTTCCAAAGATATATTCATAATTCATTGTTGATTTTTCTTTATAATAAGGTTTCCCTGAAAGTATCCTGGTATGATTTCCAACAATAACATCTACAAAGATATTATTAAAATAATG
>ERZ795054.293-NODE-293-length-74867-cov-6.334331_pt1 | contig 74867 bp, 54 predicted proteins | sample MGYA00375138_ERZ795054 | MGnify/ENA primary metagenome ERZ795054 (study PRJEB30183, sample SAMN05720215) | anaerobic digester metagenome | isolation source: active sludge of municipal wastewater-treating anaerobic digesters | place: USA | collected 2014-12-23 ... | reverse complement strand
CGCCCGACTGAACGACGTCAGTCGTTCGGGCGGGGAGCGTTACATTGACATTGTAAAGGTCAGAGGTTCGAATCCTCTATTGCCCACTTAAAATTAGGACGGCTAACACAGTTGGTTACCCGCCCGACTGAACGACGTCAGTCGTTCGGGCGGGGAGCGTTACATTGACATTGTAGAGGTCAGAGGTTCGACTCCTCTTGGACCCACATTCTAAAATTATACGAAACCGCTTTTTAAGGCGGTTTTTTGTTTTAAATTATTGTTATAGAGCGATAATAATGATATACTACGGATATTATTAATAAACATCTCATATTAATTTTTTATGTCAAGAAAAGTAACTACAATAGGTTTGTTTGTAACTTTGTTTGTCATCATAATGTCAATACTTTTTTACATTGTGTTTTTTAATAAGAAAAATAATGTCAATAAAGAAACGACTAATATTAATCAAAACATAAAGCAAGAGATGTACTCTACCGATCAAAATGATAAAAAAGAAAAAAAATGTGCCTTAGTACATTTTCTACCAGATCAAAAATACGAGATCATAATGACTAAATCTTTTTATGAGAGAGATTCGGAGTTATTTTGCGGTTCTGCTGTTGTCCGATATAGTGATAATTTAAACCCTGACAAAGAACAGCAAGATTGGCTTTTCTATTCTGAAAGTGAAAATTTGGACGATAATGATCAAAGTAAAATAAATTATAAAATTTTTGCTTATAATTTTTTGACTCATGAAAAGAAGTTGATTTTTGATTTAGCAAAAGAAGACTCAAAGTTAATTGATGAAAAATCAATAGGGACCCCTGTATTATATCTTTCTAAGGGTTGGTTATTTTTAACTTTTGAAGGATATTTAGCTAAAGGCGCTGTTTTTTATACTGAATTACCGCCTTATGACATTAAATTTAAGAAAATTTACGAAGGGTTGGATCCTAAGATAGTAAAAATTTCAGGCCATTATTTTATTTTAAGTGGTTTTGGTGATGCCGGTACAATGAAAATAGATTATAGTTTGATTATACGAAAAGTTAGAACTTATACTCCCGGATATGATATTGAGATTGGTCCGGTTTTTTCTACATACAGTAGTGATGGCGATGAATATTCCGAAGGTATTTATCAGATTTACCCAAATAGCAATGATTTAATGAGTGGATTGGAAAATTTATGGTTTTATCATTATTCGCATAATACAAATTCTGTTGATGATATATTTGTGCTTGATCCTTACAAAGGAACAACCTCGTCTATATTTTCAGAAAAACGAGCTGACATTAAGACGCCTTTTTATATTTCCGGAACCATACCAACAGGGATTGAACATGTTATGATGGATGGAGTTAAAAATATTTTATATATGCAAGGAAAAGGATATTATCATTTGTATGATCTTTCAAAAAAGGATGCAGTATTAGAAAAAAATACTGGAAAAATTCCAGAAATTACACCTTATAATGATCAAGATAATGTTGAAATGAAGAATGGTTGGTGCCAAAGTCAATTTTGTAGTTTTGTGGTTTCTAAAGAGTTGAATAACATTAGTTTACCCTCAGAGTACGCCGTTACGGTCATTAGTGAGTAAAAAGATTAAACAAAAAAACCGTCTTTTTAGCGGTTTTTTTGTCTTTATAATTGATTTTATAAGTAAAAGCAAGTATAATAACTTGGCTAATTATTAACATAATTTTTTATGTTTACTATAGTTATTTCTATCACCGGGCTTTATATTTTATCGGCAATTTTAACAAAGTTTAAAGTTTATTCTTTGACTACGCATCGTTTAATTTGGAATGTTGCGCTACTTGTGACTTTTTTAGTTACGGCTTATACGGCGATTGTTTGGTATTTGCAATTTAATTCCGGTGTCAGAGGCAGGTCGGAAATAAGAGGTGAACATATTGAATGGGGTTTTGCTATGATTACTATAAGCTTTTTTCATACTTTATGGCATGCCAAATATTTTATTCAATGTATAAAAAATGTATTCAAAAAAAATGCAACAAATTGTGAAATTAAAAATTGAGAAACTGGTTTTTGGCGGACAAGGCCTTGGTCGATTGGACGGTAAGGTTTATTTTGTTTGGAATGCTTTACCTGGAGAAGAAGTAGAGATAGAAATTATTAAACAAAATAAAAAATTTGTCGAAGCTCAAGCAGTGAAAATTGTCGAGAGATCACCTTATCGCAAAGAACCAAAAGAAGACCATTTTATGTCATGTAGCGCATGGCAAATTTTAGATTTTTCGCAAGAGAATGCTTGGAAAAGATTTATCGCCCAAGAGGTTTATGAAAAGCTTGGTGGATTAAGCTTGCAAACTCCGCCGGACATCGCTTATGAAGAAAAAGAAAGCGAACATTATCGCAATAAAATGGAATATCATTTTGTTCAAGAAAATGATGAAATCAAATTGGCGTTTTATGAACGCGGGGGATTGAAACTTAAATCCATGAATGAAGGATGTTTGTTGGCAAGAAAAGAAATCAATGTAGCGGCCAAAGAAATTTTAATTTGGCTCAATGAAATCAAAGCGCCGATTTCCGCGTTGAAAAATTTATTATTACGATTTGACGGGGAAAAAACTTTGGCCGGATTGATTGTCCGCCAAAATATCAAATTTGCTTCAATGCCCAAAATCAGCAAGAATTTGGCCGGTTTTCATATATATTTCGCCGATCCATATAAACCGAGTAATTGGTTGCCGGAAAAAATCAAAGTAATAGGTGAAGATTTTTTAACTTCAAAAATTAATGGACGTAATTTGGATTATGGATTACTTTCTTTTTTTCAAATAAATGAAAACATGTTCAAAAAAGCACTTGAAGATATTTCACAATTTGTGGATGAAGGGAGTGAAATAGTAGATTATTATTCAGGTGTCGGTACTATAGGACTTGGAATAAATAAAAAAATAAAAAAAGGTGTATTGGTGGAAAGTAATCCTGAGGCTGTGAAGTTTGCCAAAGAAAATATTGAAAAAAATAAAATATCTAATTTTGAAGCTGTTTGCGCTCCTGCGGAAAAAACCTTTGATTATATAACGAGAGATAAAATTGTGATATTGGACCCTGTCCGCGCCGGACTTCATACCAATATAGTCAAAAAGATTCTAAAAGAAAGACCAAAAAAAGTTATCTATCTTTCTTGTGATATTTCCACCCAAGCGCGGGATTTAAAGTATTTTTCCGCTTTGTATAGCGTAAAATTTTTGAAATTATACAATTTCTTTCCCAAAACGCCTCATATTGAGGCTTTAGCTGTTTTAGAGCTAAATAAAGCCAAATAACCTCTATTGCCAAGAGTGTTTTTTTGTAGTATAATGAACTGTAAGTAAATCATTTTTTAATATTTATGGAAGAAACATTTGCAAAAAAATTGGTTAATTTTTTGATTTCAGCCGGGATTTTTATTTTGGAAATGTTAAAAGTAGCTGTTTTAGCCGGTATTACTATTGCGCTTATCAGATACTATCTATTTAAACCCTTTTATGTAAAAGGGGCTTCGATGGAACCGAATTTTCATGAAAAAGAATATTTAATAATAGACGAGTTATCGTATAGATTTCGAGAACCTGTTCGGGGAGAGGTGATAGTTTTTCGTTATCCGGATGATCCTAAAGAATATTTTTTGAAGAGAGTAATCGGTTTACCCGGTGAAACCGTAAAAGTGCAAGGAGGAAAAGTTTATATTTATAACAAAGAAAACCCTGAAGGGTTTGAACTTGATGAAAGTTATCTTCCAGCCAATTTGGATACGGAAGGTGAAAGAACTTCCAAAGTCGGAGAAAATCAATTGTTTGTTTTAGGTGATAATCGTCCCAATAGTTTTGATTCCAGAAGATTCGGCCCGATAGATCAGAGTTTGGTTGTCGGTAGAGCTTGGCTTCGAGGTTGGCCGTTAAACAAATTGACTGTTTTTACCACTCCTTAAATTTTTAAATTTATCGTATGATTTTGAAAAATAAAAAAAATAAAAAAGAAAATACAAAGAAATCGAAAGCGGAAAAAACAAAAAAAACCGAAGATGTAAAAGGTGGGGAAAAAACAAAAAAAACATGGTCTGCTTTGCGCGGTATGCATGATATTTTGCCAAAAGAAGAAAAGTATTGGAAATCTATGTATAATACGGCTTCTAAATTGGCCGAATATATGCAGTTTAGTCGCATAGAAACCCCTATTTTGGAAGAAGCATCCTTGTTTGTCAGATCTATCGGTAAGGGTACTGATGTGGTAGAAAAAGAAATGTATTTGTTTGAAGACAATGATGGAAGTAAAGTTTGTTTACGTCCGGAAGCCACCGCTTCGGTAGTACGCGCTTATGTGACAGACGGTTTATGGAATAATCCTCAACCTGTAAAAATGTGGTATTGGGGACCGATGTTTCGTCATGACAGACCTCAGGCTGGCAGATATCGTCAATTTACCCAGGTTGGTTTTGAAAATATCGGAGTTTTGGATCCTGCCGCTGATGCAGAGTTGATTTTGATAGCTTTTAACTTTTACAAAGATTTGAATTTGCCGGTTGAAATACACATTAACAGTATCGGAACACCGGAAGAGAGAGAAAGATATAAAAACGAATTGTTAAATTATTATCGCACCAAAAAAAGTTATTTATGCGAAGAATGTCGCAAAAGAATGGTGAAAAATCCTTTACGCTTATTGGATTGTAAAGAAGAACAATGTCAAGGTGTAAAAGAAGAAGCCCCGCAAATTATCGATTGGTTATCCGAAGCTTCCAAAAGTTATTTTATGAAAGTTTTGGAATATTTGGATGAATTGGGAGTTCCTTATATTTTACGTCCGTCATTGGTTCGTGGTTTGGATTATTATACTCACACTGTTTTTGAAGTTTATCCGGTTAGCGGAGAAGGCGCGGCGCAAAGCGCTTTGGGAGGCGGTGGAAGATATGATTTGTTAGTTGAAGAAATGGGAGGTAAAAGCACGCCGGCGGCCGGTATGGCTTTAGGTGTAGATCGCAGTGTTATTTACATGAAAGATTATTATCAGCAAAATCAATTGCGAGTTGAAAAAGATCCGTATGATATCTTTTTTGCTCAACTTGGCGACAGAGCCAAAGGTAGAGCTATGAAGATTTTAGAAGAATTACGTAAAAGTAATATTAAAATAGCTTTCAATTTATATAAAAATTCCTTAAAAACCCAACTTGATATAGCCAATGATTTGAAAGTTCCTTATGCTTTGATTTTGGGTCAAAAAGAAGTTCAAGAAGGCACTATAATTATCCGTGATATGGAAAGCGGGATTCAAGAAATAGTGGATCAAAAGAAGATAGAAAATGCTTTAAAGAAAAAATTGAAAAAATTTGACGAATTAGCCAAATAAGGATATAATAAGAAAGGTCAAAAAGGTCGTTTTTTTGACCGGGTTTTAATAAATTAATCATATATTTTAGAAAGAGAGGTGAATTTCTGTGTCAGAAATTAAAAGAAAGAAAAATGAATCTTTTGAGGCGTTTATGCGCCGCGTAAAAAAACGCTGGCAACAGTCCGGAAAGATTTTACAAGTTAAAAAAATTCAATTTAAAGGAAAAAAACCGAATAAAACATTGCGCAAAAAAAGCGCTTTGCATCGTTTGGAAATGGGCGAAAAAATCGCTTATCTTAAAAAAATCGGACGTATGCCCGAGGAAAAAACTTTCCGCAGATAAGGGTATTACGTTTTGTTATTTATCATTGAAACCATGCTGCAACTGATAAATAAAAAACAAATTAAAAAATCGAAGACCGCCACTAAAGGAGGGATATTGTTAGTGGCGGTTTTGTGTTTTTTTGTTTGTTTATTTTCTTTTAATTTTGTTTACGCTCAAATAGACACTGGATTATCTTATGCCGAACAAACGGGTTTGCCGACTACCGATATCAGAGAAATAGTCGCTAATATTATTCGTGCGGCTTTGGGTTTACTTGGAATTATCGCTGTAGTTATTATTCTTTATGGCGGCTGGCTTTGGATGAGCGCTGGGGGAAATGAAGAACAAATTGCTAAAGCAAAAAAAGTTTTATTAAACGGAGCTGTCGGTTTGTTGATAATACTTAGCGCCTATAGTCTTGTGTTGTTTGTGATGAAAATGTTGGGTATTGGTGAAGGTGGAGGAGGAGATAATAATGGCGGCGGTTCCAACCAGATAGGAACGGTTAATATGTACGGATCCGGAGCTTTAGGTGAGGTTATCAAAGACCATTATCCCGTTCGTAATCAAAAAGATGTTCCGCGCAATACTAAAATTGCCGTGACTTTTTATATGCCGATCAGTACAAGCAGTGTTGCCGACGAGAGTGGTTTGTTAAAAGATTCTATACGGTTAGTTGCCTTGATTCCTTCCTCTACCGCCAAGAACGGCATAGAAGAAAGAACTTATACGGATGGAGCCAAAGTTATTTTTTTTGAAACAGTTTCCAAAGAAGATAATAACAAAAAAGAAGTTTATACTTTGGCGATTTCACCCAATGTTTTGTTAGGTAGCAGTGAACAAAAAATAAATTACGCAGTTACAATAAGTTCCGGTGTTTTAAAAGAAAACGGTAAATCTGTTTTTGAAAACGCTCGCGGAGCAAAATTATATCGCTGGTATTTTGTTTGCGATACGATAAATGATGAAAAACCTCCTCATGTTGTCGGTGTTTATCCTCGAAGTTCCGATACCAATATTCCAAAAAATTCCGTTATCCAAATTAATTTTGACGAGCCGATGTTTCCGAACGGTCAAGTAGGTTTTGAAGAATTGGCTGAGACAGATTATTTTGTAGATAAAACAAACACAGAACCGATAATTTATTTGAAAACCGGGAAAAGCACCGTTCCTAAAGGATATTTTGAAATATCAAACCAATACAAAACTTTGGAATTCATTTCTACGGACAAGTGCGGTGCGAATGCTTGCGGTAGACCGATTTATTGTTTGCCTGTTTGCGATAAAGCCGGAGCGACTTGTCAAAAAGATACTTATCAAATTTTGTTACGCGCCGCGTCTGTTAGCGGGGCCGAAAATAAACCAAAATTTTATTCTGAAATTTTGGATGGATTTGCCGATCTTTCCGGAAATGCTTTGGATGGCGATAACGACGGAGAAGTTGATAAAAATAAAATAGTTTTACCTTTTTCAAATCAGTCAAAAGAACCGGATAATTATTTTTGGAGTTTTGATATCAATAACAATATCGATGCCACTTCTCCGAGGGTGGAAAATTTAACCATAGGTCCGGAAAGACAAACGGTTTTAGCCAACGAGGAATTAAAAATTTATTGGAGTAAAACCATGAGGTTCTCATCTCTTTATAAAGATGGTATTTCTTTGCAAGAATCGCCGATTCAAAAAGAGCGTACCGGATTTGTGCCAACATCTTTAAATGATGAAACGGGAAAAACAGCGACGGAAATTCTACACGATCCCTTTCTTGATGGTATTAATATTACCTATATTCCGGAAATAAATTCCAATGTTGAAGATGTGAATTATAATTGTTTTTATCCGGCCAGCGGTCCCGGAGAGAATAATGTAGGCGTTTGTAACGGACCTTATTGTTGTAACGGGGTTGGGCAAGAAATTTCGGGTAATAATTCTTTGAATTGTTACAATAGTTTGAAATAAAAAATTTACAAATTAGCTGGTTAAATACCATGAATAAATATTTTAAAATAGGATTTTTGTTGCCGGTGGTTTTCGCCGGAGTGTTTTTGTTTTGCGCTTATGCTTTTGCTCAACCGGAACTTGGTTTGGAATATGGCGCGCAAACAGGTCTTGGCAGTCAAGATATTCGCACTACTGTTGCCAACATTGTCAGAGTAGCTCTCGGTTTGCTCGGGATGGTAGCCTTAGTTATTATACTTTGGGGAGGATTTATTTGGATGACTGCCGGCGGAGATGAAAATAAAGTAGCGACCGCCAAAAAAATATTATTCAACGGAGTTATCGGTTTGATTATTATAATGAGCGCTTATGCGATTACCAGTTTTGTTATTAGTAAATTGGTCGGAGCTACAACCGGGACCGAGGAAAATGGCGGTGGTGGTGGAGGTGGCGGAGGCAATCCTTACGGAGTGGGTTATTTGAGAATTGTGAATGTACCGGCTGGTGGACAATTATGTGTCAGAAATTTTCATCCGGCGGTAGTTTTTAATTTACCGGTAAAAAAAGATAATATTGGAAATTATATAAAAGTTAAATTATCAAGTAACGGAGAAGAAGTTGCCGGGGTTTGGGATTATCCGACAGATCCGATAGTTAAAGATATTCAAAAGAATATAGTGATTTTTACACCAAACGGAGATTGCGGTGATAATGGTCCTGATGATTGTTTGGCGGCAAAAACAGATTACAAACTGGTTTTTGAGGGGGCTAACGGCAATGTTGAAAGTACTGATGGAAAAAAACTTGTTTGTTCCGCCAGTAAAGGAAATTGTCAAGACATCTCTTTTGTTACAGGCGAGGGTGTTGATAGAATCGCTCCGACAATCAAAATAAATGACTTGGGAGTTTTACGTCAAGGTGATACGGTTCCGGTTACTTTGACTTTTGAAGACGATTTAGGAATTCAAAATGTCAGCTTATTGGTGGATGGATATTTTTTGGATGGAGCGTCTTTTACAGGTTGTCAAAAATCAGGTGTTATTACCGTTAATTGGCCGACTGAAAAAATCACGGGACAAACACACACGTTGAACGCATCCGTATTTGATTGGTCTTCAGCTATGGGAATAGACGTAAAAACCGTAAGTTTATTACCTGGTCATTGTTTTGATGGAATATTAAATGAAGGAGAAACTCAAGCCAATCCGCCAAGCGGTCCGGATTGCGGCGGCGGGTGTTTAACTTGTGAAGGAGGAAACTGTCAGGAAGATTACCAGTGTACCAGCGGGGCTTGTGTAAACGGAAAATGTGAAAATGTCATGCGTATAACAAATTTTGATCCTTTACAGGGAGCTCCGGGAAATTACATGACTATTTCCGGCGCTTATTTTGGTAATGTGGCCGGTACTGTTTATTTAGGAAAAACAGCAGGTTCCGATGTTGCCAATTTAAATGAGTGGACTGTGGCACAAGTGGTTAATTGTGGCGGCGGAAGCAATTGGATAAATAATCAAATAATAGTGGAAGTACCTTCGGAAATAAATAATAGAATTTCGGGCGCTCCGGTATTGGTTAAATCCGCAAATAATAAAATTGCCAATACAAAAATAGGTGACAGTACGGATGTGCGTAGTATTAAACAGCATTTTATTTATGATGCGAACCTAAGTTCGAAACCCTCTTTGTGTGCGGTTTTACCTTCCACTGTTTCTTCTTTTGCCAAAAATGTGGAATATAGAGGAAAAAATTTCGGCACTGTTGAAAGCGTATTGAAAACCAGAATAATTTTAGGTCCGCAAGAGGAGAAAAATTTAAATATAGCTAATTTTAATTCCGAACAGATTTTTATTTCCACTATTCCGAATTTAAGTAACGGAAGTTATACGACCTATGTAGAGAAAAACGGCTTGAAAAGCAATACTGTCCGCTTGAATGTGGTAAACGCCTATTCGGCCAGCTTGCCGATAATTTCCGATATTACTCCGAAAGAGGGTGGTCAGGGAGAATACATTACTATTTCCGGAAAGAATTTTGGTAGCAGTTCCGGTATAGTTTATTTTTACGAAGGAGATACTACAAAAAAATATTTGGGTAGTTTTGATTTTCCGGAGGCTTGCGGTTCAAAAGATTTTTGGACAGATAAAAAAATAATTGTTAAATTTCCAAAAAATACAGAGCTTAAAGCAAATGAAAAATATAGAGTTCAAGTGATTCCGAGCGGAAAAGACGGAAGTTTGGGAGAAGATTACTTTACTTTAAGAAATACTACTCCGGCTCCGGGTATTTGCAAATTGGAACCTACGGAAGGTCCGTTGCCTTTACCAAATAACGGAACGATTACCGCTTATGGTGAATATTTTGGAACAGATAAAGAAAAAACAAAAATATATTTTTGGCAAGGTCCGGAAGGAATTGCCAGTACTACTTATACTATCAACGATAAAAGAGTAGAAGCTTATACTCCCGTTGGCGGAGAAAGCGGTCCAGTCAGAGTAAAAAGAAACGAGGACGCCAAATTTAGTAACCCAATAGATTTTACAGTTAACGATTGCACCCAAAATAACAATACTTGCGAGCAAACAAATTATCATTGTTGTAAAGCCGGATTAGAAAAAGGTGTTTGCAAATCTGAAAGTGAGTTATGTGAAGGAGAAACAAAATCAGCCGGATATATGTGGCGATTTACCACAAAAACTTTTCCGAAAACCCCGCATGTTGTTGAACGTTGTAGTGCGGATGATAGTACTTTGCCAACGCCGGCTCCAAACAGGGTTTTAAACAAAGAAGCGGAAAATACATGTTTATCCGCCGATCTTACCGTTGAAATAAGCGCTAGTGTCAATAAAAATACGGTAAATAGCGGAAGTTTTATAGTTTATAAATGTGAAGAAGGGCCGGAAAAATCCGACGATAATTTTTGTAAAACATTAGGACAAGCGGTTGATATTCAGAGAATAACGGAAAACATGGATGATAAATCTGTGATTACCTCCAGACCGCAAGGAGAAAATGTTTTTTGGAATTCCGATACTTGGTATCAAGTTGTTTTAACCAATGCTATTCAATCCGATGATGCGACCAGAGCGCAAAAATTGGCTATTGATAAACCTTGCGGCATAACCAATTCGGCCTATTGTTATGTTTTTAAAACAGGAAATAAAGATTGTGTATTAAGTAATGTGGCCGTTTATCCTCAAAATTATCTGACCAAATTTTTGGAATCTCCGGTTTTGGACAGAAAGGATAAAAATAATCCCGATCAAGGAGAAGATACCCTGCCTTTTTATTTCAAAGGAGTTGGAATGGGTGATCATTGTATCGCTATGAATATGACCGGATATAATTGGTTATGGAACGCCAAAAATCCGACTTTTGCGAATATTTTTGGAGCGATAAATAAAAACACTTCCACTGTTTCTGCTTTAGCTAACACTGTCGGAGTTGCTGGTCTTTCGGAAAGCGCAGCTGTTTTTGAAGCTACGGCCTCCAAAAATCTTATTTCCAAAACAGGCGAAGGGGAATTGATAATAGATTTGAGTAAACCGGAAATTATAGAATATGCGCCAAATTGTTTTATTGCCTGTCCAAATTCGGTTGTTTTTGCCAAGTTTAATTTGGCTATGTCAAATAATTTTACACCCGGTAGTGTTTCACTTATCAAATGTAATGATGGAGCCGATTGTGCTGTAACCAGTAGTGTGAGTAACGCTTTTAGTTTTACCGCCGAGTCAGGTTTTCATAACTTGGTTCTAGATTTAGGTGTAGGTACTTTATCTACAAATACTTATTATATAGTTAATATTTCTTCCGGCACTTTGTTTTCCGCTGGTTCAGATTCCGACAATAATATCAAAGGTTCTCCTTTTGCAAGAAATTTTGTTTGGCGTTTTAAAACCAAAGAGAAACTTTGCGATGCCGATAGGGTGGAAGTTCTACCCAAAGTTTTCAATGCTTACGCTATAGGTGAAAAGAAAATATTTGCATCTGAGGTTTATAGCGCCCCGGATGAATGCAGTTCCAAAGGACAAAAAATAGATCCTTATGATTTTAATTGGGGCTGGTCCAGTTCAAATATTCAAGTAGCTACTACTTCGGCTTTTGTGGTGGCCGGAAACAATCCTTTTTGTTTGACCAATTGTTTAAAAAGAGGAAGTACCATAATCAAAGGAGTTTATAATTATAATTATCCGATGTGCGGTAACGGTAAAGTTGAGGCTGGCGAAGATTGCGATACCCCTAATACTTATACAGGCGGTAATTGCGGTTTTGATTGTTTATCTATTTCTAAAACTAAGACAGGATCTTTACCTAAAGAAAAATTAAATCCGCTTGATACCGGAGCCGCCGAGTGTGGAGACGGTTTGGTGAGCGCGCAAGAAGATTGCGATTTGGGAATTGTCGGTAATGCGGGGAGAAACGATTCCGCCATGTTTTGTTCCGCAAATTGTTTGCATCAAGGCACGGTATTGAGTTCTAAATGGTGTAGTGATAATTATGATTTATATCATAATAAAGTCGGTTCGGAGTCAGATACTGATTTCTCCAAAAGAAAAAAAGATTTTGAACAAAAATGTTCTTTGGCCGTTAGTCAGTGTGGAAACGGTGTTTTGGAACCCGATGAAGATTGTGATAGTGGTTCAAATTGTACTTCCGCTTGTTTGTTTGCCAATAAAACCAAAACAGGTTCTTCTTTGTTCAAAAATCTGCCATCGGTTTGCGGAGATAAAAAAGTTTCAACAGATGAAGATGCTTATTGTGAAGAAAAATTATACGGTGAAAATAATTTTGTTTCTCCTTGGTCTTTGACTACGGCGGTCGGAGAATTTTTTGATGATGATAATCCGTTAAAAACCGCGCAGATAAGAGCGGTGCTGACGACAAAAAACAAATCAGCAACGGGAAAATTTAATTTGATTTGCGGGTATCAAACCGATGAAGAGTGCCAAATGGCGACCGGTAATGCTAATTATGGAGTAGGAAAAAATTCTTGCTGCTATCCTCGACCTGTTAAAATGTCCACTTACCCGGAAGATAAAGAAGAAGGTGTTTGTCCAAATACTGTTATCAAAGTTTCTTTTGATAGACCAATAGATGTTTCAACTTTAAAAGGAAACTTGTTGATTGCCAGAGATTATGGATCAGCCCCTTCGTCTTTTTGTTCGGGAACACAAATTATAAATAATGACGAATTGGTTCTTTTGAATAATAATGATGTTTTACCATGGTATAAAAAGTTTTGGACAATAACCGTTGGTTTTTTTCAAAGGATTTTCAGTCTGGAAAAAGTTTCGGCGCAATGGTGCACGGGGGAATTTATGGGAGAGCCGAAAGTTTCTTATAATAGCGTAGATAAAACTTTTGATGTAAGTATTTCTTTGGAAAAAGCTCTTTTTGGTAATACTACGACGTACAAAGTTATTTTAAGAAACGGTATTAAAGACGATAAAGGTGTTAGTATCGGTGAAAACTTAATCAACGGCAAAAAATATCCTTTTCAATTTACTTTTACCACTTGGGGTATAAATGAAGTTTGCGAAGTGGGTTCGGTAGATGTCGTGCCCTCTACGGTTTTGTTTACCAAAGCAAATACCAACACCACCATTGAAGCAGTCGTTAAAGCCAAAAATTCTCAATTGATTCAACGAACTCCGGCCTATTCATGGGATTATATTTGGAGTAAAGATAATAGTAATTCTTTTCGTTTGAGCGGTCAATTAAACAATAGTACCACTACCGTTATTTCCGGCAATCAAAACGGTGAAGGAGATGTTTTTTCCGTTGTTTCAACAACCAAGTCAAATGTTAAAGGTAGAAGTAGGATAACGGTTTTTCTCTGTGAAAATCCTTGGCCGCCGTTTGAAGTAAACGGTCAAAAAGTTTGGCCTTTTGACGACAGTTCTGAAAATTACGATGCTTTTAATTTTGATTTTAATCCGGAAACCACGGCTACCGGTTTTACGGGGGCAAATAACAACCAAGGTCCGTTTACCAATTTTAGCGCTTTTTATTGCGCTGATAACGGAGCATTAGGAACAAAAGACGATTTACCATATATGAAACCGATAGTTACCACTACGGCTGAAATAGATCTTTTGAAATATTATTTGTTAACCAACGATAAAAATGCCGATGCTATAGGTATCAAAATTTTCAGAAATGATGAACATCTAACATTAAACGAATGGCTTAATGCGAAAGGGTATTCCGGATTTAATACTTTGAAAATAGACGGTTATGATGCTGCCGTAGATCAAACTGGAAACAATGTCTATATAGCGGCCTTAAACGTGTCTTCAAATGTTTATTCAAATATTTATTTACTCAGTTTAAGCGCATATGCCGACGCTCAGACAAAAAATGTCTTTGATCAAATACTAAATAATCTCAAATTTAATAAGAATTTAAACAGCGATTATAGTAGTAAAGCTTGCGGAGATACGATTTTTGATGATGATCCGACCGGTATTTGCGATACTGATTTGGATTGTGCAAAAATTCCTGGAAAACCTGTTTGTTTGAACCAAAAAGAGAAGATACAAAGAAATTATCAACGTTTGCAAAATATGCGAACATTGAAAATTTCTTTGTCTGCTTATGCCGCAAACAACGGTGGAAATTATCCGAAAATAACAGAAAATACTTTTTTGAACAATAGGGCTTTTAGTATTTGGGAAAATTCTTGGAAGAGTGAACTGGGTTCTCAATTAGGTCAATCATTGCCAATAGATCCGGTGAATAAATTGGCTTCAGCCGGCACATGTTTAAAAAATTCAGGAAAAGGGTGTGTTATTGATAATGATTGCGGTCCGGTGCCTTCCGAAATTGGAAAAGCGGGTTATTGGGCAGGGGAAGGAGATTTTACCGATTATTCTCTTATAAAAAATAACGGCATTAATTCTGGTGTAAAATTTGCAACCGGTCTCGGTCATGGTCAGAGTTTCGGTTTTTCTTCGGGTAATGAAAAGATTGTTTTAAAGCATCTTGATAGATATAATGTTGATTTGGAAAATTTCGCGCTATCTTTTTGGTTTAAACCTACGGAACAAACTCCGGCGATATTAATCAAAAAAGGAGGCTGGTCGGATACGGCGACAAATAATACTCTCGGAGGATTTATGATTGAATATGATAAATTGAGTTTTGCCGGTACTTCTCCGATAGCCAATAACGGTACCTTGCGTTTTGCTGTTTTTCCCGCCTCAAATGATTCTCTGGCTTCCAAACAATATTTTGCCATAGATACGAATGAGCCTCTATCTTTGAATAAATGGCATCATGTTTTGGTGCGTTACGCCACTTCTTCCGGTTTGATGTATATGGTTGTTGATAGTAAAGAGTTTCAAACGGTAAAAACAGGAATACAACCCCACAATATCGCCGATAAAAATCAAATCAGGATAGGTGATAACAATGAAGACGTGATTATCGGAGAGGGATTCAAAGGGCAAATGGATGAAATTTATTTTTATGCCGGAACCGGTTTTGGCGGATCTGTAAGCGATTATAACGCTAAATTTGAAAATATTTGTCAATTACACGACCCTCAAACCGGTTGGAGCGCAGAAGATATGAGGTTTAGCTTTGCTTGCGGAGAAAATTCTTTAGCTTACGGTTATATTAATGATGAAAATTCCGGAAATTACAGCTTAAGATGGACAAAAGAAGAAGACGGCTTACAGAATTCGGCTTGGAGTTCTATCAGAACCAAATTCGGGCTGGGTTCGAATTTTGTTCAGAGTAGTTTTTGCGAGTCAGAAATAATGTCAAGTCAACAAGGTATTTGCGGTGACGGAGTGGTCAATGTTAATAAAGGAGAAAAATGTGATCCGCCCGGTAAAATTTTGAGCAGTAATATTTCTCCTTGCGCCACCAATCCGAAAGGTAATTATTCAGGAATTAAATGTTCCAATGATTGTAAAAGCACTTCCACAGTAAGTAATTTAGAGTGCTCTTCATTGGGGACTTGCGGTGACGGTAAAATTCAAATTGAATTGGGAGAGCTTTGTGATGATGGAGAAAATAACGGTCAGTTGGGTTTTTGCTGGACAAATTGTCGTCCGACAACCACACCGGTTTGTGGAAACGGGAGATTGGATGTTGGAGAATATTGCGATACAGATACAGTATTGAATAAATGTGTTTTTTCTTCAGGAATTAATCCAGACTATGAAAATGCGGTGGCTTATTTTTTAATAGATGTATCCGGCTCTATGACTTGGCCTTTGAATGGTCAGAATACAATAATTTCCACGGAAAATCCTATGAGATGGTCTGTGGTAACTTCGACTGTACCTGTGGCGATGGAGAAAATTATTGATGCTAAAGAAGTTAAATTTGGCGCTTCCTTCTTTGGAGGTAGTGGAGCTGGTAATATAGGAAAAATAAATTATGGCGATACGATCAGAGAAATGGGATATCAAACTGGTTATGTTTATGAATTTTTAGATTATAATTTATATCTAAATAAAAATATAGTTCTAAATTTAAGAAATTCACGTAATCCCTCCGGAAACACTCCTACCGGAGAAGCTATATTTACTGTAATAAATGATAAATTTAATTCTGCTTCAGAGCCTCTTTGGAGTTATTCGAATAGAAATTTGATTATAGTAACAGACGGAGAGCCTAATGCAGACAGTCCTGCAATTGAAGCTATAAAAGAAGCTGGAAAAAGAGGAATAAAAGTAAGCATGTTTGGTATAGGTTGGGGTAATATTAATTCTGATTTGGCTAATGAGGCAAAAAATACCGGAGGTATTTTTAAAGTTGTTAAAAACTTGGACGATGCTGAAAGTTTTGCGGGAGATATTCTGGGTATTATTAAAAATCCGACTTGTCGAGAATACAGTTTTAAATCCGGTTATTCTTGCGCGTGGAACTGTAAAGGTCCGGGAGGATATTGTGGTGATGAAAAAATTAATGGTGAAGAGGAATGTGATAATGGCAAGGAAAACGGAGAAGATAAAGCATGTAATCAATATTGTATGAAAAATACGGGCGCTTCCTCTGAAACAGAACCTCAAGAAGACAAAAATTGTGGCAATGAAGTCTTACAAAGCGAACAAGGAGAAACTTGCGACAATGGTGTGAAAAACGGGGTAGAATGTATAATTCCAAACGGGTATTCGGCCTGTTCTTGGTGTAATTCGGATTGTAAATTACAATACAACGAATGTCCGTTAGGACAAAAAGCTGTCACTGACAGTGGTTTTTGCTGCCCGCCAAATACAAGATTTACACCTTTGTTGGTTCCGCCTTACGGTTTGTGTAATCCGCTTTTTTAAATTTTTATTTTTTTGAAATTAGGTTAATTTTTATTTTTATGTTTGACGATGAAAAATTTAATAACGGCATCCCGCCGCAAAATTTACCGGTAGAAGAACCGAAAGATATGTTCGGAGATTTTGATGATACGATTAAGAACGAAGCGCCAAACGCTTTGGAGGCTGGGATGTTAAAGAAAAAAGAAAATTTTGATTATCAACAAACCACTCCGACAGTTTTGGTAAATGATGAAAAAAAGTACGTAGTAAAGGAACCTATTTTGGGAAAGATAATCCTCATAGTATTGATAGGTGTTCTTTTGGCCGGAATCGCCATCGGGGGCTTTTGGATTTATGATAATTTTTTATCGGCTAAAAGCCAAATTATTATCGTAGATGAAACCCAAAAAGAAAAAAACGATAATTCGGAAACCAAAGCCGAGATCAAAACTCCTTTATCTTCGGAAACTCAAACCACTACCGATGATGCTGTGGTAGATATGAAGGTGGATGAAGTCTTGTTTGGAGAACCTATAGATAGCGATAAGGACGGTTTGGATGATGTTCGCGAAAAAGAATTGGGAACAGGTCAAAATAAACCGGATTCCGATAGTGATGGCTTGATAGACGGTGATGAAGTTATAATTTGGAAGACTAATCCTCTAAATCCGGATACGGACGGAGATGGATTTAACGACGGTACGGAGGTTAAAAACGGTTACAATCCTTTGGGAATAGGCAAGATTTTTTCCACGACCGAGGAAAATGTTTCCACTACTCCTAACAATGAAAAATCACAATAATGTATGTTTGGCAAAAAACAAGACAATTTATTGCCCGAAAGCTCTATAACAGTCAACACTATTCCGGATGATTTTTACGGGGGAAAAAATCCGGTTGTCAATTTTAAAAACGTATTATCGGAAGTTGATTTTAAAAAAGATAAAACGGAAAAATTGACCCCGCAAGAGAAGAAAATATTTTTTACCAAAACCGCCGCCGGAGCGGAAGGGGATTGGCATTTGACCAACTTGTTTACCAATTCAAAATTTTTGGCTGTTTTTGCCGGATTGATTTTTTTCGCAACAATTTTGATTTTTGGCGGATATTATTATTGGAAAAATTATTTTAACGTTCAGCAGCCGGAAGTTTCCGATAATGGTTTTATAGATATAACCGTTTTACCCACCACTACCATTGAAAACAATTTAATTAACAGTTCTTCAGTTGAAATTCCTGTTATTTCCGAACCTCAGACCACAACTTTGGAAGTTGTTATCAAAGAGTTGCCGTTAGATTTCCCTTCGACACTATTGGCTGAAAGCGCTGATTTGGACGAAGATGGTTTGACGGATTTGGCCGAAGAAGAATTTCAAACCGATCCTGGAGATTTTGATACGGACAAAGATAAATATCCGGACGGGGTTGAAATATTTAACTTGTACAATCCAAAAGGTTTTGAACCTCAAAAATTAATCGATTCGGGTTTGGTAAAATCATATGAAAATCCCAATTTTGGCTATCGTTTGCAAATTCCGATTCATTGGGCTATCGGAAGTGTGGATGAAGAAGAAAGGCAAATACTGTTTAGTACGCTTAGTGGTGAAAATATAGAAGTCAGAGTTTCCGATTTGAAAGAAGGAGAAGATTTTAACGCTTGGTTTACCAGAATGGCTTTGAATCAAGATTTTACGGCTTTAAAAGATTTTGAAACAAGATCTAAATATTTAGGTAAAGTCAGAGATGACGGTCTAGTTTATTATTTTGTATACAATAATAAAGTTTATGTTTTACTTTATCACACCACCGACAGTTCGATTGTGAATTATAAGTCAGTCTTTGCTTTGTTGGCGCGAAGTTTTGATTTTCAAATAAACAATCAAACCGTTTTAGAAGATCAGGTTAAGTTGATAAATACTTTATCCACTACCACTGAAAACAGCGAAGAATAATATCAAAAACATGCTTACTATAGATTATTTTAAAAAAATAAATTGTCCTATAAAAAAAGAATTGCTTGAAAAAACGGTTAAGTTTTTTTCTTCTGAAACAAAATGTAAGTTTATTGCGGCCGAAGTGGCAATAATTGGTGATAATGAAATGAAAAGATTAAATTATCAGTATCGGGGGAGAAATAAAACTACGGATGTTTTATCTTTTGCTTTCAGAGAAGACAAAAAAATAAAAACAGATTTTTTAGGTCAAATTTTCATTTCTTATCAGCAAATAAAAAAACAAGCAAAAGAATATGGAGTTCCGATAAAAGAAGAATTTGTCCGCATGCTAGCACACGGTTTATTGCATTTGACAGGTTATGATCATAATACTAAAACCAAAGAAAAAAAGATGTTTGAAATTCAAGAAAAAATAGTCAAAAAAACGTTATTATAATTTTTTTAAATTTTTATGTTTTCGTTGAAGCGTTTATTTTCAAGTTTTAAAACCGCTCTGGAAGGGTTGATTTTTGTTTTTCGTACGGAACCTAATTTTCGTTTGCAAATACTTTTGGGTTTTGTAACAATATTTTTATCTTATATTTTTGAGTTACGTCGTTCAGAATGGATAATTATCGTCCTTTTGATAAGTATGGTTTTGGTAATGGAAATATTTAATACGGCTTTGGAACAGTTTACCGATTTGTTGAAACCGCGTTTGCATCATTATGTGAAAGCTGTAAAAGATGTTATGGCCGCGGCGGTTTTTATGACGGCATTGGGAGCTTTGATAGTTGGGATCATTATTTTTTGGCCGCACATGGCTAGTCTTATCAATGAATTAATGTAAAAGTATGCGAAGAACAGCGCAAAATTTATTGGTTGGTTTGGATATAGGTTCTCAAGCCGTCAGATTGGCTGTCGGTAATTTGATATTGCACAAACAAGGTTTGGCCGAAGTTCAGATATTGGGTTGTGCTGAAGCTCCTTCGGAAGGACTTTCCAAGGGGGTTATTACCAATATAGAGGATGTAGTTTCTTCAGTTTCGTCTTGTTTGGAACAAGCGGAACATATTACCGGAACCCCTATTGAAAGTGTTTTTGTCGGAATACCGGGAGCGCAAACTTTGATTCAAAACAGTCGCGGTTATTCAGTTGTTTCAAAAGCCGATAATGAAATTACGGAAAGCGATAAGTGGCGGGCTGTCGAATCTTCAAAATCCGTAGCCACACCTCTGAATTATGAAGTGTTACATGTCACCCCCAGATCTTTTATTGTAGACGGACAAGGGGGGATAAAAGAACCGGTAGGTATGACCGGTGTCCGTTTGGAAGTTGATACAAAAATAATTTTAGGTCAATCTTCGCAAATCAAAAATTTAACCAGAGCTGTTTATCGTACCGGAGTTGATATTGATGGAATGGTTCTATCTCTTATTGCGATAGCCGACACTGTATTAAGTCCAAAACAAAAAGAATTGGGAGTCGTTTTGGTCAATTTAGGAGCAACAACTACATCTTTGATAGTTTATGAAGAAGGAGAGTTATTACATTTAGCGGTAATACCTGTAGGAGGAGTGCATATTACCAATGATTTGGCTGTTGGTTTACGAAACCATGTGGATGTAGTGGAAAAATTGAAAATTGAACACGGAATTTGTACAAACGAATCTTTAAATAGCCGTGCCGATTATGATTTATTTGAATTTGGTTCTTTGGATCATGATAAAGTTAAAGAAAAAGAAATGGCTATGATTATTTCTGCAAGGGTTGAAGAAATAATGTTTATGATAGACAAAGAATTGAAGAAAATAGGGAAGAGTGGTATGTTGCCGGCAGGCGCTGTTTTTGTCGGTGGAAGCGCTAAATTACCCGGTGTGTTGGAGATTGCCAGAAAGTATCTACGCTTACCGGCATCTCTGGGGTTACCTTACGGCTTGATAGCGGCGACAGATAAAATTAACGACCCGGCATACACTACGGCTATAAGTTTGGTAAAATGGGGAGCTGATTATGTATTGGAGCAACAAATGCACGATAGCAAGAGTTTTTCGGAAAAAATAAAAAATATTTTCGGTAAATTTCGCCTTTAATTTTCTTGACACTCCGAGTGTTTAATTATAAAATAAGGGTGTAATTTTTCTTTTAATAAATAAACAGAAAAACGAACACAAAAAGTGTTCGTTTTCTAAGAAAAAATTTATGCCACAAGTAAAACCTGAATTGGAAACTTTTGCCAAGATAAAAGTTGTCGGAGTCGGAGGCTCGGGCGGCTCGGCTATAAATAGAATGATGGCGGCCAGAATTCGCGGAATAGATTTTATCGCCATGAATACGGATGTACAAGCTTTACATCACAATAGCGCGCCGCAAAAAATACACATTGGAAAAACCGTAACTCGCGGTTTGGGAGCGGGTATGGACCCCGGAGTCGGTCGTCGTGCGGCTGAAGAATCTCAAAATGAAATTAGAGAAGTTCTCAAAGATGCCGATATGGTTTTTATTACTTGCGGTTTAGGAGGAGGAACAGGGTCGGGAGCTTCACCGGTAGTAGCTGAAATCGCCAAAGAACTCGGAGCTTTAACAGTAGCGGTTGTTACCAAGCCTTTTTCTTTTGAAGGTCCGAAACGCAAGGAAATAGCTGAAAAATGTTGGGAAGATTTGGCAAAATATGTAGATACTATTATTACAGTGCCAAATGACAGAGTCATGCAAGTTATCGATAAAAAAACTTCTTTACTTGACGCTTTCAATATTGTTGACGATGTCTTAAGGCAAGGCGTTCAAGGTATTTCCGATTCCATAACCGTGCACGGAATGATAAATGTTGATTTTGCGGACGTGAAAACCATTATGCAAGATACAGGTTCGGCTTTGATGGGAATAGGAATAGGAGAAGGTGAAAATAGAGCTGCAATAGCTGCTAAAGCTGCTATTTCTTCGCCGTTATTGGAACTTTCCATTGATGGGGCTTCCGGGATTTTATTTACAGTTACCGGAGGGCCGGATTTGATGATGCACGAAATAGATGAAGCCGCGAAAATAATCACTTCTTCGGCTGCTGAAGATGCAAAAGTAATTTTTGGTGTTACGATAGATGAAACCATGAGTGGCAAGATAAAAATTACGGTAATAGCTACCGGTTTTGACGATCACCGTCGTTATCTTTCCGAAGAAGATATATCTGTACGACCGGTTTATACCGGAATTTCCAATCCGGATAGATTCAAAGTTCAGAAACAAAAAGAAGAAGAAGAGAGAAAATTTAACGATTTGGTAAAGAAGAACAATTTTTCTACACTTTCCGTTCCGAAAGAAAAGGAAGTTACGGGAATAGGAAATTTTTTTGGAGGTTTTCATAAAGTGGAAAAAACCAAAGAAGAAGAAAAAAACACTTCTTTTAATCGTTCAACAATAAACAATAATATTCCCGTAAATTCCGCAGGTAATTTTAAGAACGCATCTTTGGCTCCTAAAGCCGCAACCGAAGAAGAGGCGGGTGAATTGGAAATACCGGCGTTTTTGAGAAAAAAAATGGGTAACAATTAAATTTTTTATTATGTATTGTCCGGTGTGTAATAATAAAGAAACAAGTGTCGTTGATTCTCGTCCCAGTTCCGATGGGATGGTTATTCGTCGTCGTCGAGAATGCGATAAATGTCATTACCGTTTTTCAACCAAAGAAGAAACCGAGCTTTTGGATTTGGTGGTAATCAAAAACGACGGACGTCGTGAAGCTTATATGCGCGAAAAATTGGAGAAAAGTTTGAGAATACCGTTAACCAAAAGATCTTTTACCGAAGAATCTTTTTCCAAACTTATACATGCTATAGAAAGAGATATTCAAAAGAAAAAGAAACGTGAATTAACCAGTAAGGAAGTTGGAGAATTGGTAATGAAGCATCTGAAAACTTTTGACAAAGTGGCGTATATTCGTTTTGCTAGTGTTTATCGCGACTTTAAAGATGTTAAAAATTTTGAAAAAGAGGTTAAAAAAATCTCTTAAAAATAAATATTTATGGCAGAAGATGAAAAAATTGAAAAACAAAAAGAGGTAGAAAGTGATAAGATACGAACTGAAAATCCTGTAACTTTGGAAAAACTCAATGAATTATTGACCAATAATTTAAAATGGTCGCAAATTATTTACGAACAAAATCGTAAAATAAATCGTAAACTTTTTTGGTCTTCGTTTTTTGATTATTTAAAAGTGGCTGTAATTTTAATTCCGATAATAATCGGTTTCTTCTATTTATTGCCGGGTATCAACAATCTTTTGCGAGCGGCCGATGTTTTTGCCGGAGTGGATGTTTGTAAAGATGGAAGCGCACAACAAGGAGCATTTTTAGATGCTTTATTAAAACAATTACCTATAGACCAAGCTAAAAAAGAACAATTAAAAGCGTTGTTACGCTAATTATTTAAATTATGTTTGAAAAAAAAACCAAGATAGTGGCGACTTTAGGACCGAGTAGTCAAGAATATCAAATAATAGAAAAAATGGTAAAAGCCGGAGTTAATGTTTTTCGTTTAAATTTTTCGCACGGTTCTTATTCCAGTCATGAACTGTTGATAAAAAATATAAGACAAGCGGAGAAAAAACTTCATGTGCCGATAGCTGTTATGCAGGATTTACAAGGTCCTAAAATTCGTATAGGTGAAATGCCGGAAACAGGAATAAAATTGGTAAATGGCGGAAAAACCGTTATTGCCGTAGGAGAAAAAAATTATAAAGATGGAGAATTACCTTTGATTTATCCGGGTTTACAAAAACATTTTAAAAAAGGAAACACTATTTTGATAGATGACGGCAATATAGAATTGACGGTAGAAAAGGTTTTTGGAAATAAAATAAAATGTAAAGTCATCCAAGGAGGTGCGGTTTTTTCGCATAAAGGAATTAATTTGCCCGATACTGATCTAAAAGATATCCCGGCTTTGAGTAAAAAAGATAAGGAGGATTTAAAATTTGGCATAAAACTCGGAGTAGATGCAGTCGCTTTATCTTTTGTAAAATCGGCTGATGACATAATTCAAGCCAGAAAAACCATTTTGTCGTTTGAAAAGAAAATGAAAATTAAAAATGAACAGCCTATTTTCATAGTTTCTAAAATAGAACAACATGAAGCCATAGATAATTTAGATGAAATTATAGCGGAAACCGACGGGGTAATGGTTGCTCGCGGAGATTTGGCTATGGAGACAAATATGTCTCAATTACCGCTTTTACAAAAGAAAATTATTGACAAAGCCAATGAAGCGACCAAACCGGTTATAGTAGCCACCCAAATGCTTGATTCCATGCAAGAAAAACTGCGCCCTACTCGCGCAGAAATAACCGATGTTGCCAATGCGGTAATAGATCATGCCGACGCTTTGATGCTTAGCAATGAGACAGCTGTCGGAAAACATCCTGTATTGGTAGTTGAAACAATGGCAAAAATTATAGAACAAACGGAGAAATCCAAGTATGATGATTTTAATTTGATTTCATACAAAGAAAGCACTTCTATAAGTAAATCGATTTCCAGTTTGACGCCTTTACTGGCAAAAAAAATAAACGCTAAAATGATTTTGGTGGCTTCGGCAACGGGAAAAACCGGGCGCTTGGTCAGTCGTTTTCGTTCGGAAAAAATGGTTTTGGTTGGGACTGAAACAGTAAGAGGTTGTAGACAACTTTGTTTTTCTTGGGGCATTGTTCCTTTTGTTTTGAATAAATGTAAAACCGTAGAAGATTTGACTCGTGGTTTTGTAAATTATGTCAGACAACATAAATTGGGTAACAAAGGAGAAAGAGTGGTGATGATAGGCGGTGAACCTGTCGGCTTACAAGGAAAAGTTAATTTTTTAGTAGTTAAAGAAATTTAAAAAAACATGATTACTTTGGAAGATGTAAAAAAAATTGCCAATTTGGCGAAAATCAGTTTGACTTCGGAAGAAGAAAAAAGACATACCGAAACAATATCGGTAGTGCTTGATTATATGCAAATTTTAAACGAAGTTGATACGGAAAAAGTCGAGCCGACTTTTGAAGTAAATGATTTGAAAAATGTTTGGCGTAATGACGAAATAAAAAAATGTTCTTTTAATCAAGAACTTGTTAAACAATTTCCGGAAAAATATGCCGGCATGTTGGTTGTCCCCGGAGTTTTTGAAAATTCAACGGAAGAATAATATGGAATTGCACAAATTGACATTAAAACAGGCTGCTGAAGGTTTACGAAAGAAACAGTTTACCAGTGTTGAATTAACGCAGGCTTGTTTAGCGCAAATTAAAAAAAGAAACAAAGATTTAAATGCTTTTATTACGATTAGCGAAGATAGAGCAATAGCCGAGGCAAAATTGGCGGATGAAATGATTGAAAACGGACAGGCGACAGAGTTAACGGGCATACCTTTTTCTGTAAAAGATTCCATAGCCACGGCAGATATAAGATCTACGGCTGCGGCAAAAATATTGGACAACTACACCCCGGTTTTTGAAGCTACAGTGGTGGAAAAAATTCGCAAGGCCGGAGGAGTTTTGATAGGAAAGACCAATTGTGATGCTTTTGGTCACGGCGCCAGTAACGAAAACAGTATGTACGGGGCGGTAAGAAATCCTTATAATTTAAAAAAAGTCAGCGGTGGAAGCTCTGGCGGAAGCGCGGTCAGTGTAGCTGATCACATGTGTTTTTATTCCATTGCCGAAGATACAGGCGGATCTATTCGTCAGCCGGCTAGTTTTTGCGGGGTTTTTGGTTTACGTCCTACTTACGGACGTAATTCACGTTACGGTGTAATGCCCATGGCTTCATCTCTTGATGTGGTTGGTCCTATGGCGCGAACTGCCGAAGATTTGGCTATCGTTTTGAAATATATGGCCGGAACCGATAAAAAGGATGCTACAACCACTGTTGCGACGGTTGATAATTATGATTTGATTGCGGAAAAAGAAATTTCCGCCCAAGGCGGATCCGCCTCTGGTGGAAAAAAATCCAAATTAGTTGTCGGTATACCCAAAGAATATTTTGAAATTGAAGGAATAAATGAAGAAATAAAGAAAAATGTTTTATATCAAATAGAAAAATTTAAAGAACAGGGCGCGGAGATAGTGGAAGTAAGTTTACCTCATACGAAATATGCAATGGCGGTTTATTATATTGTCGTGCCAAGTGAAGATAGTTCCAATATGGCTCGTTTGGATGGAATACGTTACGGGGTTCGTGAAAAGAAAATTAAAAGTTTGAGTGAATTATACGAGGTTTCTCGCGCTAATGGTTTTCCGGAAGAAGTCAAAAGACGTATTCTTATCGGAACTTATGTTTTGTCAGCCGGTTATTATGAGGCGTATTACAAAAAAGCTCAGAAAGTCCGAACTTTAATCAAATCAGATTTTGAAAAAGTTTTTAAAGAAGTTGATATTTTAATCGCGCCAACTTCTCCTTTTCCGGCTTTTGAATTGGGAGAAAAAAAATCCGATCCTTTGCAAATGTATTTGGCGGATGTGATGTTATCTCCCGCGGCCGTAGCCGGGTATCCGGCTTTGTCCGTACCGACAGGTTTTACCGCCGAAGGATTACCTATAGGCACCCAGATTATAGGTGATAAAATGAAAGAAGGTCTATTGTTGCAAGTTGGAAAATTTCTTACGAAAAAAGATTAAAAATAAATATATGTCCGAAAACAATAAAAACCAGGCGCAAAATATAATTACTGGTGGAAATCTCGTAAATTTCCGTGATAGTTGGAAAATTTTTAGTATGGTTTCGGAGATGGTTGAAGGGTTGAAATTTTTGAAGGAATTAAAAAATGAAGTGACGGTGATGGGTTCGGCGCGTATTCCGGCTAATAATAAATATTATAAAATAGCTCAAGAGATTGGGTATAAATTGGCGCAACACGGTTTTACCGTGATTACCGGTGGCGGTCCCGGTATTATGGAAGCGGCCAATAAAGGAGCTTATGAAGCCGGAGGTGAAAGTATAGGTATCAATATACAGTTGCCGTTTGAACAACGCATAAATCCTTATGTAAAAAAATCCATAGCTTTGGAATATTTTTATACTCGTAAAGTAATGTTGACAGCTCCGGCAAACGGCCTTATTTTGTTGCCCGGAGGTTTCGGAACCTTGGATGAATTTTTTGAAGTCATAGATTCCATGGAGATGAATCAAATGGAAAAAATGCCGGTGATCATGGTAGGTAAAGATTATTGGCAACCTATTATCAATTTTGTCAGACAGCAATCTTGCGAAAAAATAAAAGCGTTGGATTCGAAAGTCCTAGATTCTTTTTATTTGGTAAATACGGCTGATGAGGTATTGGAATTGTTAAAAAACGCTCAGGATGTCACCACTGTAGAATCCGATACTACGGAAAATCCTTATATGCAAGGCGAAGCAAACTGGCGTATGTTTCGTATTATGGCGGAATTGGTAAACAGTTTTGAATTTTTGACGGAAAATGTCCCTATGAGAAGTGTGACGGTTTTGGGTACAAAAAATATTTTACCCGGAACAAAATATTATAACGAAGCTTATGAAGTTGGTAAAATATTGGCAAAAAGAAAATTTGTTACTATTACCGGAGGCGGAATGGGGGTTATGGAGGCTGCCAACAAAGGGGCGATAGAGAACGGGGGTAAAAGTATCGGAGTTTTTATGAAAATGAAATATAAAGAATTGTTGAATAAATATGTTAACCAAACCATGGGCTTTACTTTTCCTTTTATTCGAAAAATGACATTGATGGCCGCTTCGGAAGTCTTGGTATTTTTTCCAGGTTCGCTTGGTACCATGCATAATTTATTTGAAGTTTTGACTTTGCTTGAAACCAAAAAAACCGCTGGCATAAGAATTGTATTATATGGAAAAGAATTTTGGGAACCGATGAGAGATATTATTAACGGTTTGTATACTGATTTCAAAACCATTTCTCAAAGCGATAAAGAGTTGATAAGTATAATAGACAGTCCCGAGGAATTGGAGCAATATTTGTAAAAAATAATATTTTTAAAACTACCGCTGTTAAAAAGGCGGTAGTTTTAAATAATTGACTTTTTTCTTACAGTTTGATATTATTTGAGACATCAAAATACTGGAGAGGTCGCCTAGTGGTCGATGGCGCACGCTTGGAAAGCGTGTAAACCGAAAGGTTTCGAGGGTTCGAATCCCTCTCTCTCCGCTAGTAGTTTTGAAAATAGTAGCCAAAATCCCTTTATTTTGCGGTGCATTTTTAAAAACTAAATTAACAAAAACAGCTGAACCCACAATGGATTCGAACTATGGAAAATTTTGAGCAAAAAATTGAATCGCAAACCAGCCCTGAGGTTTTAAAAACTCCAGAGATTTTAATACAAGAAGAAAATGGCGCACAACTACTCTCTGCGATTCTGAAAGCCAAAAATCCAGAATGGGGAAATTCTGATAGTCCTGTATCTGAAAAAGCAAAAAGATATTTTCAGGAGAACCCATTAAGTTCTGATATTTCTGAATTTTTGGATGAGAATAGGGTTTTGCAGGAAAATGGTGTTGATGAGGAAGTTTTATATATTTTAGCTCTTACTTATGGGCATCCAGAAAGAAACGAAGGCGCATTTAAAGTTATCAGAAAACATAAATCTTATATTGAAAATCCAGAACAGCTTCAGCAAAAACTCTTTCGGGTGCTTGAATCATTTGAGCATTCTTTTTCTTTGTCACCACTATTCAGGGAAATAGCCGTTGAAATTGAAAAAGATAAAAAAGCACGGGAAGAAATTTCGTCCGAAACACGAGTAAGAATTGAACAATTAATTGCATTCTTCAGACCCGATCCAAAAAAAACAGAGATCAGAAAAATCTCCTTAATGCCGACTGATCCGCTGTATAAAAAAGATTCCGGAGCTGCTTTTATATTTAGCCAAGAATTGGTCTTAAAAACTCACATAGAAAATCTGGATAATTTAGATCATGAGTTTTCACATAGTGTTATAAATCCTATTGTAGAAAAGTTATCTCAATTACTGACAGATGAACAAAAAGAAAAGGTATCACAGCTTGCTAGTGAAAAATTAAAGCAAGACTACGGTGAAGGATATTTTAGTTTACTATGTGAGGAATTTATAAGAACCTACAATGATGTTTTTAAGAAGGGAGAAAAACCGCAATCTTATGAAGATTTTGTGCGAAAAATTTCTGGTATTACCGAAGAACAATTTCAGAAATTTCTAGCACAAAGCGAAAGTTTGAAAGTCAGATGTGCGGAGCTAGAAATAACAACGATTGAAGATTTCAAAAATAAATCTCAAGAATATTTTGAAAAATATGAAAAGAACCAATTAAGAGATTTGATTTTTGGGCTTTACTGCGATTATCAAAATCGACCAGTCAAAGAGGTTGATAATTTCGAACAGTTTGTATTGAAAAACTTTCCTGGATTGTTGGAATGATATCAGTAGGTCTTTTGGGCAAAATTAGGAATTTCAAACCATTCTGGTTTTTTCCTATAAATTTTCTTTAGTTTCTGTATACTTTTATCAAGATTACCGAAGTTTAGTCGTCTCATCGGTTCAAAGTTCCGGACATCGTCACCGCTTTTAAAAAATACCCTGACTTGAAGCTGGGGTATTTTTATGAGAGAATAGATTAATAATAACATTCTATGTTAAAAGTAATTATATTTGATGTTGGAGGGGTTTATATGAGCGGCAGTTCAGTTAATTTTATAAATCAATCTTATAAAATTTTAGGTATTAATAAAAAGATTTCGAATAGTAACGGAATTACTTTTGATGCTAATTATAATAAAGGCTTAATTGATTATGTTGATTGCTTTAAAAATTTTTTTAAAGTGCCGATTTCTGAAGAAAAGATGAAAGAAATTGTTGAAGCATGGACAACCACTTGGGCACCAACAAAAGAGATGCTTGATTTAGTTAAAATTTTAAAAAAAAGATACGTTCTTGCAATACTATCAAATTCTGATTTGTTAAATTCGGTTAAGTATAAAGAACAAGGTTGGTATTCGTATTTTAAACATTTAATTTTATCTCATGAAATCGGTATTATTAAGCCGGACAAATTAATATATAAAATCGCTTTAGACAAAATAAGTGCTCAAGCAAATGAATGTATCTTTATTGATGATCAAGAAAAAGTTTTGATTCCAGCTAAGAAATTAGGAATGAAAACAATTTTGTTCCAGTCAGTAGATCAATTGAAGAAAGAATTAAAACAGAATGGGATTAAATTTTAAGTTTTGGTTAGATTCATTAGTTAAAAATTAATATAAATTTTTTATAATATTGTTATGTGGTATTATAAAACAAAATTATAGCTTACAAAAATATCCTAAAAATTGTTTTTGTTTCTTAAAGTGGCTAATATAAGCTACTTTTTTGTTTTCTTAGTTGTTTTTTTTCATAATAAATGTTAAGATAGTAGTATATAATTTATATTGTTTATGCAGAAAAAATACTGGCTTTGTACAATTTGCGGGGATCTCCACGTCGGAGTTAATCCGCCGGAAATTTGTCCGACTTGTCATCAAAGCAAAGAAAAATATGTAGAAATTACTTTTGAGGAATTTGAAGCTGAGCTTGCTAAATTTAAAAAATAATTTTTATGCGAAAAATAACAGTGTTTATTTTGTTTATTTTTAGCATAATGTTTTTGACCGGCTGTAATTTGATGGCTGGAAGTTATGAACCAAACGGGAAAGAAGAAATTACTATGGATGATTTTAAAGACAGTGATAAAATTTTGAAAGAAAAAATAGAAAGCTTGGGTCAAAAAACAGACACTTCGTCGCAATTAGCGGAAGAACAACAGATGATAGAGCCATCGACAAAACAAAATGAAGAATTAACTAAACCTACAACTACAAAAAAAATTATGAATTTATCAAAACCTTCAATGCAAATAGATAAAACAAAACAATATACAGCTATCTTAAGTACCAGTGAGGGGGATATAGAAATAGTATTGTCCGCTTCCACCACTCCTGTTACGGTAAACAATTTTGTTTATTTGGCAAAAAATAAATTTTATAATAATACTATTTTTCATCGCGTTATCGACGGTTTTATGATTCAGGGCGGTGATCCAAACGGTGATGGAACCGGTGGTCCGGGGTATAAATTTGATGATGAAAAATTTAACGGAGAGTATTCTCGTGGTACTATCGCAATGGCCAATTCCGGTCCGAATACCAATGGTTCTCAATTTTTTATCATGCATCGCGATTATCCGCTTCCTCAAAATTATGTTATCTTCGGGAAAGTGATAAAAGGTTTGGATATTGTAGATAAAATTGCGGAAGCTCCGGTGACAAAAAACGCTTTTGGCGAAAATTCAACTCCGATAAATCCGGTTATTGTGAAAAGTGTGACTGTCTTAGAGAAATAACTATGAAACATATTTTGCCGACAATTACGACTACTTTTGGTTCAAATTGGAAAGAAAAAATAAAAGAAATAGATAAATTGGGTTTGAAAGAAATCGCTCTTTTTCCAACTTGTTTAAAACGAGAAGAGAGAGAAGAACTTTATAAAATGTTGAAACAAACAGGTTTAAAAGAAATACCGTTTGTTCATTTACGCAATGATATTGAAGAAGCGGAAATAGAATGGCTTCGCCAAAATTATAATACCAAAGTTTTTAATACGCATTCCGAGAGGTTGTATCCTCTAAAAAGTTCTTGGGATACATACAAAAAAGAATTTATTTTTTTGGAAAATACTCATTTAGGTTTTCCAGAAGATGAATTGAATGAATATGCCGGTATTTGTATAGATTTTTCACACCTTGAAAATGACAGATTACTTTTTCCAGATCGCTACGAACAATCTATCAGAATGATCAAAAATCATAAAATCGGTTGCGCTCATTTAAGTGCTATCAAAAAAGAACAACGTAGAGATATAGAAAAACCCGAAGAAATGCGTTACGATTTTCATACTTTGGAAAATTTGTCGGAAATGGATTATTTGAAAAATTATCCAAAAGATTTTTTTCCGGAATACATGGCGATTGAATTGGAAAATAGTTTGGAAGAACAATTGGAAATTAAGAATTATATAATGGAGTTCGTAAAGTTATAAAGTTTGTAAAGTTCATAAAGTTTTTTTGTGTTGATTGTCATCCTGAACGCAGTGAAGGATCTGCAAGAAAAAACACAGCTTATTACAGATTCTTCGCTTTGCTCAGAATGACAAACAAAAAATAATTAAAATTCTAACTTTATAATTTTTAACTTTATAAACTTTATAACTCACACGTCCTATGCCTGATTTTTGGTTTTCTCTATTGTATCAGCCGGTTTTTAATTTGTTGGTTTGGATTTATAACAATCTGACGGCCGGTAATATGGGTTATGCGGTTATAACTATGACAGTAATGCTTCGACTTTTGTTATTGCCGTTATCTATAATTTCCGAACGAGATGTTAATCGTCAAAAAAAAGTGGAAATGGAAGCGTTTACCGCAGCTCGTGCTTTCAAAAATGATCCAGTGGCGCAAAAAGAAGAAGCGCGAAGAATAATAAAATTATACAGAGTTTCTCCCTGGGCCAAGGTTACTTCTCTACTTATTCAAGGTTTGGTCTTTTTCTTGCTTTATCAAGTTTTTGTCGGTGGTATGATGGGGGACAGAACGGTTAATGTTTTATATGAAGGAAATAATCTTGTAGGTAAAGTAAATATTGATTTTTATGGTTTTAACATCAGCAGAACCCATGATTGGATTTGGCCGGGAATTTGCGCCCTGTATTTATTTATCTCTATTTTTATAGAAGAATTCGGACGTAAAGATATGGATAAATCCGAACTTTATTTCCTTTTTCTTTTTCCGGCTTTTGTTTTTCTTTTTCTTTATTCTCTTCCTATGGTCAAATCCTTGTTTATTTTGACTTCTATGATGTTTTCTGATATACTTAGATTAATAAGAATTACGTTTTTCCCGGTTAAAAAAGATGGAAAAACGGCTTAAATTAGCAAAATATGGCTGGAGATTCACTCGACAAATTAATGTATTCCTTCGTAATGGAGGATGTGCTTAAAGGTTTTTTTATTTATGTTCCACCGGGTTATGTTGCCTGTGTTTACGACATGGGTCACGGAGTGCTCAAAAAAGTATTAACTCCGGGGTTACATTTGAAAATTCCTTTTTGGCAAAAAGCCAAACTTTTTAATACTCAAACTTTGGAATATAGTATTTCTCGTCAGTTTAATCCGGAAAACGAACGCGCGATGGGGGATATCCCGATAGCTGCGGTGGCGCAAGACGGAAAAAGAGTGGGAGTAGAGGGGACTATATTGTTACGCTTGGATGTGCAACAAATACCGTCTCTTTGGCAAACTATCGGTGAAGATTTTGTAGCTAAAATTGTTCGCCCGACGATTCGTTCACGTGTGCGCATGGTTTTTTCTCGGTTTGATTTTCCTGATATTATCGGCAGTAAGCGCGATATTGTGGAAACAGAATTAAAAAACGAATTGGAAAAGATATTTTATACGCGCGGAATTTATGTGGAAAATGTGTTATTGTCGGAAATTTCCATGATTAGTCAAACAACTGTTAAATAAAAAAAATAAAAGATAAAAACCACTCTTAAATTAAGAGTGGTTTTTTGTTGTGGATAAGTTTTAAGATAATCTTTTTTAATTTATTTTTAGCCAAAATTAGGCTCTTGACGCTTGCTTTTTCGTATGTTATATTATCACTCAAGAATATAGAGTGATAATTTTATTATGCCCAAAGGCAAAGAAAAAAAATTAAACGAACGCCAGGAAAAACTTTTTAGACTGGTGGTAGAAACCCACATAGAAACAGCTCAACCGGTTGGTTCAAAGTTTTTGGTTAAACAAGAAGGACTTGATTGGAGTGAAGCAACTGTTCGCAATGATTTGAGAGCATTGGAAGAAATCGGATATTTGACCCATCCTCATACCAGTGCCGGTAGAGTACCGACTGCCGCCGGTTATCGTCATTATATCAATACTATGAATTTGGGTGGCGTAAAAATCAGTGGTAAAGATGAAAAAAAAGTTGAAGAAATTTTGACCGGTGAAAAACAGGATTTTGAAACTGGGGTAAGAACTTTGGCCAAGGGTTTGGCGCAAATCAGCGGAGAAGCTATTATTTACGCATATGGCCCGGACAAAGTTTATTATACCGGACTCTCAAACCTGTTTGGAAAAAAAGAATTTACAGAACCGGAATTGATAGTGAATATTTCTAGTGTTTTTGATAATTGTGAAGAATATTTGGATGATTTTGAAACTATGATTATGGACGACCCTCGATTTTTTCTTGGTACGGAACAACCATTTGGGGAAGATTTGAGCGTTTTGGCCACTCGTGTGCGTAAAGATAAATCGGACATGTTGATGATGGTAGGTTTAAATAGAATGGATTACAAAAGAAATTACGCTTTGATACAAAAAATTAGTGAAATATTAAATAGTTTATAATATGAGTGAAGAACAAAAAAATAATAATCAAGAAGAAACAGAAAAAGATGAAAAAGAAAAGACAGAAGAAGAAAAACCAAAAAAAAGTTTTTTTGGTAAAAATGTTTGTAAAGATTGTGAAAAACACAAAATGGAATCCGATGAATACAAAGCCGGTTGGCAGAGAGCTCTCGCAGATTACAAGAATTTACAAAATGAAATATCTACTCGTCGCAGTGAATGGGTGCAAATGAGTGAAATACAAATATTGGAAGACTTTATTCCGGTTTATGAAAATTTCAAAAAAGCTTTTTATCATCATCCGGAAGTAAATACCGATAATGAGGAACACAAAGCTTTCAAAAATTGGATAGACGGCATCGGATACATTATGAAACAATTTGGTGATATTTTGAAAAATCACGGAGTGGAAGAAATAAAAACCGTGGGTGAGAAATTCGATCCGCAAATTCACGAAGCTGTAAGTGAAGAAGAACAAGAAGGAATAGAATCGCATATTATTTTAAAAGAAGTTGACGGAGGGTACAAAACTAAAGATAGAATTATCAAAGTAGCTAAGGTAATAATTAATAAATAATAATTAATAAACTTAATTTATACACATATGGGTAAAGTATTAGGAATTGATTTGGGTACAACAAATAGTTGTATGGCCATTATCGAAGGTGGTCAGCCAAAAGTTTTAGAAAATAAAGAGGGAAACCGCACAACTCCTTCTATCGTTGCGATTTCTAAAACAGGTGAAAGATTGGTCGGACAATTGGCCAAACGTCAAGCCGTGACCAATCCGGAAAATACATTATATTCAATCAAACGTCTTATTGGTCGTCGTTATAGTGACGAAGAAGTGCAACGCGATTTGAAATTAATGCCTTACAAAATTGTGCAATCCGGCGAAGCGGTAAAAGTTTTGATGCAAGGAAAAGAATATTCTCCGCAAGAAATTTCTGCTATGGTTTTACAAAAAATGAAAGCTGATGCGGAAGAAAGATTGGGTGAAAAAATCTCTGAAGCGGTTATTACTGTGCCAGCTTATTTTGATGATTCTCAACGCCAGGCTACCAAAGACGCGGGTGAAATTGCGGGCTTGAAAGTTTTGCGTATTATCAACGAACCTACTGCAGCTGCTTTGGCTTATGGTTTTGATAAAAAGAAAGATCAAAAAATTGCAGTTTACGATTTAGGTGGCGGTACTTTTGATATCTCTATTTTGGATGTTTCCGCTGATACTGTGCAAGTACTTTCTACCAATGGCGATACTCATTTAGGTGGAGATGATTTTGATCAAGTGATTATCAATTGGATTTTGGATGAATTTAAGAAAGATCAAGGTATAGATTTAAGTAAAGACACTTTGGCATTGCAACGTATCAAAGAAGCTGCGGAAAAAGCAAAAATAGAGTTATCCACTGCGCAAGAAAGTGAAATCAATCAACCGTTTATCACATCTGACGCTACCGGTCCGAAACACTTGGTGATGAAATTGACTCGCGCTAAATTGGAAGAATTGGTTGGAGATTTGATACAAAAAACTTTGATTCCGGTTAAAAAAGCTCTTGAAGATGCAAAATTATCAACCAATGATTTACATGAAGTTGTGATGGTTGGCGGTATGACTCGCATGCCGTTAGTTTTGTCTGTAGTGGAAAAATTTTTCGGTAAAAAACCGAATATTACCGTTAATCCGGACGAAGTGGTGGCAGCTGGTGCTGCAGTGCAAGGCGGTGTTTTACAAGGAGATGTCAAAGATGTTTTATTGCTTGATGTTACTCCGTTATCTTTGGGTATTGAAACCATGGGTGGAGTAATGACAAAATTAATTGAACGCAATACAACTATTCCGACTTCCAAATCTCAAGTGTTTTCGACAGCTGCTGATAATCAACCGAGTGTTGAAATTCATATTTTGCAAGGTGAACGTCCGATGGCGGGAGATAATAAAACATTGGGCAGATTTATGCTTGATGGAATTCCGATGGCTCCTCGCGGTGTACCGCAAATCGAAGTGCATTTTGATATTGATGCCAACGGTATTCTCAATGTTAAAGCCAAAGATAAAGGCACAGGCAAAGAGCAATCAGTGCGTATTGAATCATCTTCAGGTTTGAGTAAAGATGAAATTGAAAAAATGAAAAAAGAGGCTGAAGCCCATGCTGATGAAGATAAGAAAAAACAAGAATTGATTGAAGCTCGTAATATTGCCGATACCATGATTTATACTACGGAAAAAATGATGAAAGAAATTGAAGAGAAAAAAATAGCTATTTCCGAAGAAGAAAAGAAAAAAGTGGAAGATGGTGTTAAAGCGCTTAAAGACGTGAAAGATAAAGACGATGTGGAAGCTATCAAAAAAGCAGCTGATGCTTTGAGTAAAGATGCTCAAGCTGTCGGCGCAAAATTATATCAACAGAATCAACAAGCACAACAACCGGGCGCGGAAAATAAAACTGAAGAAAAGAAAGATGACCAAGGTCCTATAGAAGGGGAAGTGGTTAAATAATTATGGGAAAAGACTATTACAAAATACTCGGCGTAAATAAAAACGCCAGCCAGGATGAAATTCGCAAAGCTTTTCAAAAAATGGCTCATCAATACCACCCTGATAAACAGGGTGGTGATGAAGTTAAATTCAAAGAAGCAAATGAAGCTTATCAAGTCTTAGGAAATGAACAAAAACGTAAACAGTACGATCAATTTGGAGCTGATTTTGAACAACAAGGCGGGTTTGGTGGTGGTATGGGCTGGGAAGATTTTATGCGCGCGGCGCGCGGTCAAGGTGGCGGGGATTTTAATTTCAATTTCGGTGGAAACGATTTTGGAGATATTTTCGGAGATCTATTTGGTTTTGGTAGCGGATCCCGTGGCCGGGGCGGCAGAGCTCGCGGAAGAGATATAGAAGTCGATGTAGAATTGGATTTTAAAGAAGCGGCGTTTGGCATAGAAAAAGAATTAAATTTACGCAAGAAAACCGTTTGCGATGTTTGTAATGGAAACGGAGCAGAACCGGGAAGTAAGTTGGAAAAATGTGCCACTTGCGGCGGACATGGCCAGGTATTACATAATCAACGTACGATTTTTGGCACTATACAACAAGCGGTGGTTTGTCCGGATTGCCACGGACAAGGACAAAAGCCGAATACGAAATGTAAACATTGCGGCGGGGATGGTGTAGTAACAAAAAATAATGTTTTTAAAGTTAAAATACCCGCTGGCATAAACGATGGCGAATCTATTCGCTTAACCGGATACGGAGAAGCTTCTCCTTATGGCGGAGTGAGTGGAGATTTATATGTTCATTCCCACATCAAAAAGAATAAATATTTTTCTCGCGACGGTTATGATATTTTAACCGATTGTGAAATTTCATTTCCGCAAGCGGTCTTGGGAGATAAAGTGGAAATAGAAACGCTTGATGGTATGGAAAAAATTATGATTCCCGAAGGTGTAGAATCAGGGCAGATGATTCGTCTTAAAGCAAAAGGTATTCCTTATTTGAGACAAAAAGGCAGAGGTGATCATTATGTTAAAATAAAAATCAGAGTGCCGAAACATATAAATAGAGATTTGAAAAAGAAATTGGAAGATTTAAAAAATGAACTATAAAAAAGAAAAACAGTTCGCCTTAGATTAGACGAACTGTTTTTTTGAATAAAAAAACCTCGGAAAATCCGAGGTTGGTGAAAGTTTATCGATGAATAATGATCTTTTCTTCGTCTTTTTCCGATGAAGATTCGATAGCTTGCTTGACATACTTTTCCCATAAGGGATAAGTAGCCAAAGCCACAGTTGCTCCTCCAATGATCAATAGACAAAGTATGCCGATTATCGACAATACCATTGTCATCATGATTATCGGAATAATCAGGTAGCCAGTCAGTACCAAAATCAGAGCGTTGAGGAAACCGTAGAAAAATCCCATCAATATTCCGAAAAAAAATCCGGCGGCAGCGATGTTTTGCGGTACCCAAATCCAAGTGTTTACGAAGTCTTTTATCGTGTGCACCTGGTAGCTATCATCCACATCGTGAACCAACCTGAAATTCAGGATAAATTCATAGACGATAATGGATAACGGCAACAGAAACACATCCCAACCGCGACTGTAAATGAAATGGCCGAAAAAGTTCCCTTTAGGCAAAACACCCAAAGAGAAATAAATAAAGGCATAGACGAGAAAAGTGACAATCCCGACGACATAGGCGATCTTTTCGAAATTGTGCTTTTTCATGGAGAAACTCCTAAAAAAAGTTGTTAAAGGAACTAATGGAAAAGTATAGCAAAAATAAGACATATTGTCAATATAAGTATCGTTTTTGTGAAATTTATTTTTTGACTTAATCTTTATGAAGTAATACAATAAACAGAGTAGTTTAAACATTACTATATGATAAAAAAGATTTTAGTTTTATTAATAGTGGCTACGCTAGCCGGGTTGACCGCGTATTGCAGTAGCCTATCCTATTTTCGTCAACTGACAAAAAACATTAAAGATTGTCCGCCCATAAAAGCCCCGGTTTGCGCTGTTGATGATTTTACTTATGTTAATGAATGTTTTATGGAACAATCGGGGGCGACAAAACGTTATGACGGTCCTTGCAGTTTTGAAAATGATATCTTAAATTCCACTTCTTCCGGTAAAATCACAGAAGATTGTATTTGTACCATGGAATACGCGCCGGTTTGTGGTGTTGATGGTAAAACTTACGGTAACTCTTGCGGAGCTAAATGTGCTAAAGTGGAAATCGAATACGAGGGTGAGTGTAGTGATGTCAACCCTTGTTTGTTAAGCGATATGGCAAGTAAAGAAAAATGTAAAATAAAAGAATAATTTTTTTGTGTCTATTAAATTGTTAAAAAAAGAATTAAATAAAAAAGCGAGTAAAGAAAAAGCCGTGATTCTATCGCGTTTTTTTAAGACCGGACCAGGACAATACGGAGAAGGGGATAAATTTTTGGGAGTGGTTGTTCCGGATATCAGAATGACAATAAAAAACTTTGTTGATTTGGATTTATCGGATTTACAGAAATTACTCCAAAGTCCTTATCATGAAGAGCGCTTGTCCTCATTGTTAATTTTGGTTTTAAAATATCCCAAAGCTACCCCCGCAGAACAAACGGAGATCTATAAATTCTATTTGAAAAATACCAAGCGGATAAATAATTGGGATTTGGTGGACTTGACCGCGGAAAAAATTATCGGACCTTATTTGGAAAATAAAGATAAAAAAGTGTTGTTTAAATTGGCGCAATCGAGAAATTTGTGGGAGCGTCGAATTGCGATTTTATCCACTTTTCATTATATTAAAAAAGGCGAAAGCAGATTGACTTTTGAAATAGCGCAAATACTCTTGAACGATAAACATGATTTGATGCATAAAGCTGTCGGTTGGATGCTCCGCGAAGTCGGTAAACGTTGCGGAGAAAAAACGGAAGAAGAATTTTTGAAAAAACATTACAAACAAATGCCGCGAACCATGTTGCGTTATGCAATAGAGAGATTTGCAGAAAATAAAAGATTAAAATATTTGAAAAGCAAAGTAAAAATATGAGTAAAAAATTTGAATTGATAAAAAAAATATCGGAAGAAGTAGCCAAACAATGTCTCAAGGACAAAAAATTAAATTTAAAAAAGTGTGTTTCCGATACCCGGGATAAATATTTGAAAGAAATTAGAGAAATAGCTTTGGAGGAAGAGAAGTTATTTGACAGAGTGTCGGGGTTTATTTATTACAAATCATGTGAAGCGGCGGAGAAGTACATAGAGAAAGAAAAAGAAAGAAAAAGAGAAGAAAGGAGAGAGAGAATGGAGCGTAACAGAAGGGAAAAAGACATGCAAAAAATTATCGGTGATGAAATAAAGTTTTCAAAAGTGCGAGAATATTTGAAAAATAATGTTCATTATTTTCCTCCGGAAGAAAGACCGGAACTCCCGGATTCTTTGATAGAAGAATATTTTGAAAGCATAGGTTATGAAGGTTCGATTGATAGCTTTGATTGGAACGAATGGGAAAAAGAACATCAAAAAGAGATGGAAAAACCGGAGGAAAACACAATTGAAATATTGCCACAAAATGAACCTGTTGTGGAAAAAAAGATCAAAAAAATCAATAAAGAAACGGACAAAAGATTGATTGAAGGCGGAATTTTTGGTGAAAATTATCACAGAAAATAAGGGGTTTTTTGATTTTTTCGTTAAATAGTATTATAAATAAAGGGTTTTCCACAGGGGAGGGGCTGTTGCTATTGATTTTATTGGTGTATAATAAACCGTGGGTTAAGGAAAATCCAATTTCCACCCGCAGAATAATTCATTTATTAATTTAAGTTAATTTTTACCACTATGGCAAAAATGACCAAGTCTCAATTGTTGAGCGTGCTTTCCGAAGCCACCAACTTGAGCAAAAAAGAAGTTTCTAATTTCTTGGATGCAATGACTAACGTTGCTTACAAAGAAGTTAAAAAAGGAAACGAATTTGTGATTCCTGGTTTTGGAAAATTGATTAAAATCAAAAGAGCCGCTCGTATGGGTCGTAACCCAGCTACCGGTGAAACTATCAAAATTCCGGCCAAAACTGTGGTAAAATTCCGCGTTGCCAAAGCTGCCAAAGACGCAGTTCTATAATTTTCAAAATTATAAAGCAAAAAGATCCGCCGTAAAAAGCGGATTTTTTGTAATTAATTTGATAAAATGATATAATATTTTTGCGATTAAAAAGTAAAAATTTATGAAAATTATCAATAAAATTCAGACTGCCAAATTGCTCGGGCGGGGCGGAGCCGAATTTCCGGTAGCCTTCAAATGGCTTAGTGTCGCCAAAGGCCATTTGAAAGAATTTAATCAACCGGTTTATGTGATTTGTAACGGTGCTGAAGGTGAACCGGGTATGTTTAAAGACGGCTTCATATTGCAAAACTATCCCGAATTGGTTATCGAAGGTATCAAGATAGCCATGGATGAACTTGGCGCAGATAAAGCATATATTTATTTACGTTCCGATTATTTGAAAAAATTTAAAAATATTTTGAAAAAACAGATCGGTAAATTACCGATAGAATTGACTGCGGAAAAAATAGGATATCTCGGCGGAGAAGAAACCACTCTTTTGGAAACTATAGAAGGTGACAGACCGGAACCTCGTCTGAAACCCCCGTATCCGACGGATTTCGGATTATTTGGATGCCCGACCCTCATCAATAATGTGGAAACTTTTTATGAAATAGCTAAGATAGTTCGCGGAGAATACGAAAATAAAAGATTTTATTGTATTAGCGGAGATGCGCCCAAAAAAGGAGTTTACGAATTGCCAATTGATATGTCGATTGGAGAGATTTTGAAAACAACCAAAAATGTTCCACGTTTTGAATATTTTGTCCAACAAGGTGGGGGAGCAGCGGGAGAAATTTTGACCCAAGAAGAATTGAACCATCCGGTTCGCGGCGCGGGCAGTATAATTATACATAATTTGCAAAAAACCGATACTAGAAAATTGATTAAAAAATGGGTTGATTTTTTCTTTGCGTATAATTGCGGTAAATGTGTGCCGTGTCGCGAAGGTCTTTATCGCCTCAAAGAAATGTTGGACGGCGGAGAGGAAATAGATATGGTTTTGTTACGTGTGGTTTTAAGGACAATGAGAGACACTTCTTTTTGTCCCTTGGGTAAAAGTGTTTATTTGCCCATTGATTCCATGTTGGAAAGTGTCAAAGTGATTTATAAAAACAAGAGAGATAAAAAAATGCTATGAGAAAAGTTACTATTAAAATAGACGGAAAAAAAATAGAATGCGCCGAAGGTAAAAGTATTTTGCATGTGGCGCAAGAAAACGGTTTTTATATTCCCAGTTTGTGCGATCATCCGGATTTGCAAGTAAAAGCCAATTGTCGAATGTGTGTAGTGAAAATAAAAGGTAGAAACGGGCTTTTTACTTCTTGTTCTACACCGGTTGAAGACGGTATGGAAATCACGACCGAAGACAGAGAAATTCGTCGTAGTCGCAAAACAAATTTGGAATTAATTTTTGGAGAGCATCATTTGGATTGTGATAATTGTACTTGGAATAAACGTTGCGGAATGTTGCAATATCAAAAACCCGTGCGCGCGAAAATAACTCGTTTTCCGAACCGTAAAGAAAAAAGACCGAGTAAACAATTCGGACCGATAATTTTTGAAGGTAAAAAATGCATTGACTGTCGCAATTGTGTGGAAGTTTGTCCGGTGGAATATTATGAGATCGAAAATAGGGGTAGTGACATTTCTATTGAACCGAGTAAAAGTAAAGATAAAGACTGTGTTTATTGCGGTCAGTGCGTTGTCCATTGTCCCGCCGGCGCCATAAAAAGCGACGGGGAATTCGAAGAAATGGAAAAAGTATTGGCTTTAAAAAAAGTCGAAAAAATTTTGGTAGCACAGTTTGCTCCGTCTATCCGAACTAGTATTGGGGAAGAATTTGGCATGCCGTATGGCTCGATAGCTACGGATAAATTATCGGCCGCTTTAAAAAAACTCGGGTTTGATTATGTTTTTGACACTTCAGTCGGCGCAGATTTTACTACTACGGAAGAAGCCGGAGAAGCTGTAGAAAGAATTTTAGCTGGAAAAGATTTACCGATATTTACATCTTGTTGTCCATCCTGGGTGAAATATGTGGAATTTTATCATCCGGAATTTCGTAAAAACATTTCTCATGCCAGATCTCCGCAAATGATGCTGGCAAGTTTGGTAAAAAATTATTTTGCGCCAAAACAAAATATTGACCCCAAAAATATAGTGATGGTTTCTATTATGCCGTGTACGGCAAAAAAATACGAAGCTAGTAGACCGGAATTAAATTTTGGGAACGGTCTGAAACCGATAGATTATGTTTGGACTACGCGAGAATTGGCGAGAGTTTTGATGAATAAAAAAATAGATTTGAAAACAATTAAAGAAAGTCCGGCCGATAATCCATTGGGTGATCCGTCTGGCGCCGGAGTTATTTACGGAGCATCTGGTGGAGTAATGGAAAGTGCTTTGCGTACAGCTTATTATCGTTTATTTGGCCGTGATTTGGAAAAAGTTGATTTTGAACAAGTGCGCGGTGAAGATGGTGTAAAACGTGCTACTATCAAACTTTGCAAGCCGGTAACTTTTGGTGCAGACAAATGCGTGGAATTGCGCGTGGCTGTGGTCAACGGATTAAAAAATGCGAAAATTATTTTGGATGAACTCAAAACAGATCCGAAAAAGTATCAGTTTGTGGAAGTGATGGCATGTCCCGGCGGTTGTATCGGTGGTGGCGGACAACCGCTTCCGACTACGGAAGATATTCGTCAGAAAAGAGCGTTATCTCTTTATCAAATAGATAAAACCAAAAAAATTCGCTTGGCGCATCAAAATCCGCAAGTTCAGCAGGTTTATAAAGAATTTTTAAAAGATAAAAAAATCACAAAAGCCATGTTTGAAGTGGATTTTGTTCCACAGAAAAAAAGCGAAATAAAAATTAAAAAATAGGTTTATGTTAAAAAATAAAAGAGAAAAAATTTATACGATTTTGATTGGTGGCCAAGCCGGAGACGGAGCGCGAGAGGCGGGGGTGAATTTGGCGCGTTTGCTTTGTAAAATGGGCTATTATGTCTTTGCCAGCATGGAATATCCATCATTGATTCGTGGTGGACATAATTTTTGTCGAGTTTCTTTTAGTAAAGAAAAAATCTATAGCGATTATCGGGAGCTTGACGCGATTATTGCGCTCAATCAAGAAATAGTAGATATACACAGAAATGAACTCAAAAAAACCGGGGTGATATTTTTTGATAATAATTTAAATTCTGTATCCGGAAAATCGGGTCAATTGATAAGTTTGCCGATAAGTTCTTATGCCAAAGAATTAAACGCGCCGACTTTAGCACGGACTGCGGTGGCATTGGGTTCACTTTGTTATTATTACGATCTACCATTGGAAGATTTAAACCTGGTTTTTACGGAAATTTTTGGAACCAAAGCCCAGATTAATATTGATTTGGCAAAAAAAGGTTTTGATTATTTGCAAGATAAAAATTTTGATAAAATAAAATTTGACAAACCGGATAAAAAAATAAAAGGACAAATTATTGACGGTAATGCGGCGACCGGTGAAGGAATGGTGGCAGCGGGGATGAAAAATTATATTGCATATCCGATGACTCCGGCAACTTCCGTTCTGCATCATTTGGCCAAACAAGCCAGTAAATATGATTTGAAAGTTACACAAGCGGAAAGTGAAGTGGCGGTTATCAATATGGTTTTGGGAAGCGCTTTTGCCGGAACTCGTACTGCGACCGGTACTTCCGGCGGAGGATTTGCTTTGATGACTGAGGCTCTCAGTATGGCTGGAATTGCGGAAATTCCGACTGTAGTTGTAGAATCTCAACGTCCGGGCCCGTCAACCGGCGTGCCAACTAGAACTGCGCAAGGTGATTTACAATTTGCTCGTCAGGTTTTAGGTGAATTTCCACGAATTGTTTTGGCGCCTGGTGATCAACAAGAAGCGTATGAACTCGGTGGAAAAGCGATGAATTTGGCTTGGCAATATCAATTACCGGTGATGTTGATGCTCGATAAACATTTATCTGAAAGTTTATCTAATGCGGATTTGAAAAAAATCAAAATCAAACCGGAAAAAATCAAAATGGGTAAAGGCGGAAAAAATTATGTTAGGTATGCTTTTAGTAAAGATGGTGTTTCACCGCTTTGTTTTCCGGGAACTCCGGATACAATTGTCAAGGCCAATAGTTACGAACATAGCGAAGACGGTTTGATAAGTGAAAGCGGAGAAATGACGGTAGAAATGTTTGATAAAAGATTTGCAAAAATGAAAAATTTGGAAAAAGAAATAACTAAAATGAAAGGTGTTCGTATTTATGGTGATAAAAAAAGTAAAAATGTTGTTATTTTTTGGGGTTCTACCAAGGGTGCGGTTTTGGAAGCTATTAAACATACCAAAAAATCTATAAAAGCTGTGCAAGTTTTAACACTTGAACCGTTGCCTACTAAAAGTTTGATCGGTGTTTTGAAAGGCGCGAAAAAAATTGCGGATATAGAATTAAATTATACTGCCGCATTAGCTAGTTTAATTCGTGAAAAAATCGGGATAGAAATTAAAAATAAAATTTTGAAATACGATACTTATGCGTTTGAGCCGATGGAATTAGCTAAAAAAATAGATAAAATATTTTAATATGACTGTAGATTTAAATACCAAAGCAAAAAATACTTGGTGTCCGGGATGCACCAATTTTATGATTCTGACCGCTTTTAAAAATGCTTTGACTGAATTGATAAATGAAGGAAAAATAAAAAAAGATAAAGTAGTTGTCGGAGCCGGGATTGGTTGTCACGGCAAAATAGCCGATTATGTAAATGTAAACAGTATTATTTCCCTTCATGGTCGTGTTGTGCCGACAATGACTGGAGTTAAATTGGGAAATCCGGATTTGACGGCGATTGCTTTTTCCGGCGACGGTGATTCTTATGCTGAGGGTATGGAACATCTGGTCCATGCTTCAAAGAGAAATAGTGATATCAAATTGTTTGTGCATAATAATCAAGTTTTTGGTTTGACTACCGGACAAGTGACACCTACTTCTAAAAAAGGTTATAAAGGAAAATCAACTCCCGGTGGTAGTATAGAAGAACCGATTAATCCATCTTTGGTGATGCTTAGTTCCGGCGCCACTTTTGTGGCTCGCGCTTATACCGGAGATATGGTTTTTTTGATGCAAGTGATGAAGAAAGCGATTTTACACAAAGGTTTTGCTCATTTGGAAATTATCCAACCATGCATCAGTTTTGCCGACACTCGCGATTATTTCAAAGAAAAAGTTTATCAGATTGATTCCAATTTACCAAAAAACGATTTGAAATGGGCGATGGAAAAAGTTCAAGAAATGGAAAAAATTCCTTTAGGTATTTTTTATGAAGTGGATAAACCAACTTTTGAAGAGCAATTATAAAACTATGGACAACCTATTTAACCCCAAAGGAGTAGTGGTTATCGGTGCATCTGCCAACAAAGAAAAAATTGGTTATGCTTTGAGTTTTAATTTGTTGGCCGACAAAAATAAACGCCGAATTTTTTTGGTTAACCCAAGTGAAAAAGAAATTTTGGGTGAAAAAGTTTTTTCTGCGGTAATGGAAATAAAAGAAGAAGTTGATTTGGCGGTGATTGCCGTCAAACCGGAAATAGTACCTTCGGTTTTGAATTCTTGTGGAGAAAAGAAAATTCCATATTGTATTATTATTACCGCCGGTTACAAAGAAACCGGAGAAGAAGGAAAAAAACGCGAAGATGAAATCAAGCAGATTGCGCAAAAATACGGAATAAAAATCATTGGTCCGAATTGTTTGGGTATTTTTGATTGTCACGATAATCTCAATGCCACTTTTGGCGACGAACTTCCCAAAGTTGGAAACATTTCCGTGATTTCACAATCGGGCGCAGTCGGGACTTCTATGCTTGATTTTGCAAAAAAAGAAAATATCGGTTTTGCCAATTTTATTTCTGTCGGCAATGAAGCCGGACTTACGGAAAACGATTTTCTGGAATATCTTTTAAATGATGAAAAAACCAAAGCTATCGTAATGTATTTGGAAGCTGTATCAGATGGAAAGAGATTTTTGGAATTGGCGAAAAAAATCACTGCGGTTAAACCTTTGGTAGTGCTCAAAGCCGGTAAAACAGCGCGAGGAGCGCAAGCCGTAGCGTCGCACACCGGATCACTCGCTTCGGAAAATAAAATATTTGAAGCTGTTTGCGCGCAAGCCAAAGTTATTAACGTAGAAACGATTTCCGAAATGTTTGATTTGTTAAAATTGTTTAACGCTGGAATTTACCAACCGCTTGAAAACATCGGTATAATTACCAATGGCGGGGGACCGTCTATCATCTTGGCGGATTTATTGGAGCTTTCACAAAGTTTAAATTTGGCAACTTTGACGGAAAAAACAAAAGACGCTTTGCGTGAAGTATTGCCTGCGACCGCGGCAGTCGGCAATCCGGTGGATGTTATCGGTGACGCGTTGAGTGATAGATATGAAAGTGCTTTGAAAATTTTGAGCAAAGTCAAAGATATAGACGCGTTGGCGGTAATCCTAACTCCGCAAAAGATGACGCAAATCAAAGAAACTGCAAAAATAATTGCCAAAATAAATAAGAAAAAAACAGTTCTACCGCTTTTTATCGGAGGCGCGCAAATAGATTCGGCTTTGAAAATTTTCCGACAAAAAAATATTGCTTACTTTTCCGATCCTATAGATTTGGTGAAAGTATTTGATTATCTATCTTTTAAAAATAAAATAGCCATAGAAAAGAAAAAAGAAGAAGTTGTTGTTGATCAAATGAATTATGCGCAAACGGAAAAATTATTGCAAAGTGTCGGACAATCAACTTCCGGAATTTTGTTGTCTGATAAAAATGAAATAAATTCTGCTATGGAAAAAATGAACGGACCGTTTGTACTCAAGGCTATCACAGATAAAGTTTTACACAAAAGCGATGTTGGAGGATTGAAATTAAATTTACAAACCGTAGAAGATATTGAAAAAGCTTGGGAGGAAATTTCAAAAAATATTTCTGAAAAATTTGCAAATATCAAAATTCAAGGGATGTTATTACAAAGTATGGTCAAAGGTAGGGAAGTGATAATCGGTATGAAACGCGACGCGGTTTTTGGTCCGGCTATAGTTTTTGGTTTGGGTGGAATATTTGTAGAAGTTCTCAAAGATGTTTCTATGAAAGTTGCACCGCTTGATGAAAACGATGTTGAAAATTTGATTCAAGAAATAAAAGGTATAAATATTTTGAAAGGTGCCAGAGGACAAAAAGCCATAAATTTTGAAGCTCTCAAAAAGACGATTTTGGCCATATCCAAATTGGCGATAGATCATCCGGAAATTAAGGAAATGGATTTTAATCCGGTGTTTTGTAATGAAAATGGAGTTAGTTTGGTTGATGTGAGGATAGTATAAAATATCAAGTATTTAGTATTAAGTATAAAAACCGCTGAAATAAGCGGTTTTTTAGTTTTTTATCTAATCTCAGCCAAAATATCAACAATCTTTTCAATTTTTGTAATCTTTCAAATCTTTTAAATTTTAATTTTGCTAATCTTAGCCACTTTTACCCCTTGACAAAAGTGTTAAAATGTGTTATGATATCCCGTTGATCTTTAGCAATCTATTGTTCAAGGAGAATAAAAATGAAAGAAAAAAACAAGGAAATTAATTGGTTAAGTGTTTTTAAAGTAGTATCCAATACGCTTCTTGGATCAAATATTATTCCCTGGGTGTTAATAATTGTATTTGATGGTCGCGTCATTGGTTTTAAAGGAACTTTAGTATGGTTTATTGTTTCCTTTGGAATTATTTTAATAATGATTTTGGTAGCGTTAGTAGTGATTTATAGTAAGTTTTTTAAAAAAAGCTAAATATAAATACCAAATCATTTTTTAGGAGTCCACCCGGGCTCCTTTATTTTTTAATATTCAATATTCAATATTTTAACAATCACCCTTGCTTTTTTCGCTAAAGTATGATATTATTGCGTAAATTAAATATATGTCAAAGATAAATATTCGTAACATCGCTATTATTGCTCACGTTGACCACGGCAAAACCACACTCGTGGATGCTTTGTTGCGTCAAAGTAAGACTAAACTTAATAAAGAAAATGAAGATGCTGTTTGTATTATGGATAGCAATGATTTGGAAAAAGAACGTGGGATTACTATTTTTTCTAAAATTGCTTCAGTAGTTTTCAATGGCACAAAAATTAATATTATTGATACTCCGGGTCATGCGGATTTTGGCGGAGAAGTAGAACGTGTGCTCAAGATGGCAGACGGTTGTTTGTTATTGGTTGATGCCAAAGAAGGGCCTATGCCTCAAACTCGTTTTGTTTTGAAAAAAGCTTTGGCGCTCGGATTGAAAGTTATCGTAGTGGTAAATAAAATTGATAAACCTGATGCTCGAATACAATATGTGCTCGATAAAACTTTGGAATTATTTATTGAGCTTGGCGCTAGTGATGAAATCTGTGATTTCCCGGTAGTGTATGCTTGTGCTAAAGCTGGTAAAGCCGGTTTGACTCCGGAATTAGAAAAAATGACGAACGTAACTTGTCTTTTTGAAACTATTATCAAAGAAGTTCCTTTACCAAGTGGTGATGAAAATAAACCGCTTCAAATGTTAACTGTGTCTATCGTGGGTGATAACTACAAAGGCCGTATTGCTATTGGTCGTGTTTATAACGGTACTCTCAAAACCAATCAAGATGTGATGCACATTAATCGTACGGGTGAAATGAAAAAATATCGTATGACCAGTTTGATGACCTTTGACGGTTTGGGAAGATCAGAAGTATCTGAAGTAAAAGCCGGAGATATCGCTGCAATTTCTGGAATTGCTGATATCAATATCGGTGAAACTATTGCCGATGTAAATGAACCTATTGCACTTCCAACTATCAATATTGAAGAACCAACTGTAAAAATGACTTTTTCGGTAAATGATTCTCCAGTTGCCGGACAAGAAGGTAAATTTACCACTTCACGTCAACTTCGCGAACGTTTATACAAAGAATTGGAAACTGATATGGCGCTGCGAGTCAGCGATACTGATTCCAGCGGGAGTTGGATTGTTTGCGGTCGTGGAGAATTACATCTGGCTATTTTGATAGAGAGATTGCGTCGTGAAGGTTTTGAATTGCAGGTTTCTCGTCCGCAAGTTATAATGAAAGAAGAGGATGGTAAAAAACTGGCTCCTTTTGATCAGGTTTTTGTGGAAGTACCCGAAGATTTTGCCGGAATAGTTATCCAAAAATTAGGCAATCGTCACGGTACCATGACCAATATGGCCAATGAGAGAGGAATTTCTTTTTTGGAGTTTATTATTCCGACTCGCGGTTTATTTGGTTATCGCAGTGAATTTTTGACTGACACCAAAGGCTTGGGGATCATGAATACTTGTTTTTTTGATTATCAAGAAGATAACGTTGCTTGGAAAGAAAGGGAACAAGGCTCTCTCGTGGCTCATGAAACCGGCGAAAGTAATACATACGGTTTGATGAATATTCAAGATAGAGGTGTTTTGTTTATCGGTCCGGGAATAAAAGTTTATAAAGGGCAGGTGGTGGGACAAAATGCTCGTCAGGGCGATTTGTCCATAAATGTCTGTAAAGAAAAACAACTTTCCAATATGCGCAGTAAAGGACATGGAGTTACTGAGCATTTCAATGCGCCAAAAATTATGGAACTTGAAGATTCTTTGGAATATATCGGAGATGATGAATTGGTGGAAGTTACACCGCAAAGTATCAGAATTAGAAAAATGACTTTGGACGTGGATGAAGCGAAAAGAAAAGCGAAAGGAATCTTTTAAAAATTTCAAAGATTACAAGATTTAAAGATTGAAAGATTGTTTGAAAATTTATTAATCTTGCAATATTTTATTATGTTTAACCGCGAGGAGAACAATTCGGTTGAACTTAGAATGATGGTTTTGTTTTTTACCATAGCCTCTTTATTGCTCGCAGGCAAACTTTTTTATTTGCAAGTTTTTCAACATGATTATTACCAAACTTTGGCGATGAGTACTCATGAAATTTATCAAAAAATTCATCCCAAAAGAGGCTCTATTTTTTTTCAAGATACGCGAACGGGGGAAAATTATCCGGTAGCTATCAATCGACAATATTATCAGATTTACGCCGTGCCCAAAGAAATAGAAAAAAACGAAATCAATAGTACAACGGAAAAGTTGGCTGAACTTTTACAATTGGATATTGAAAAGAGAGAAATTGTTCGGGCAAAATTAGCGAAAGAAAACGATCCGTTTGAATCTTTGGCCCGTAAAATTTCCGAAGAAACTGTTGTTAAAATTCACGAAGCTAATCTAAAAGGAATTTATGATTCTGCCGAAGAGTATAGATTTTATCCGGAAAATGACCTAGGTGGCTCGGTGTTGGGTTTTTGTAATATGGATTCAGATGGAAATATGCAAGGAAATTATGGGGCGGAAGGATATTGGAATAAGGTTTTAGCCGGGAAAAGTGGATATTTGTTTGGTGAACGCGGAGCTCGCGGTAGTTGGATTACACTTGCGGATATGACTACTATTGAAGCTAAAGACGGAGACAGTTTGGTGTTAACCATAGATAGAGCTTTACAATATAAAGCATGCGAAACTTTGAAAAAAGGCCTAGAGGAATATAAAGCTCAATCTGCGGCTTTGGTTATAATGAATCCCCAGACCGGAGCTGTTTTGGCTATGTGTTCTTTGCCAGGGTTTGATCCGAATAATTATGGAAAAGTTGAAGATATAAAAAATTATAACAATGAAACGATTTTTACTCCTTATGAACCGGGCTCGGTTTTCAAACCCATAGTAATGGGTATGGCGCTTGATCTGCAATTGGTAAATCCGGATACATGGTTTAATGATCCGTGTGAGATGAAATACGGTCCATATACTATTCGCAATGCGATGAAAAAATGTTATGGCACTATTACCATGACTAATGTTTTGGAAAATTCGGTTAATACGGGAATGATGTGGGTGGCGGAAAAAATAGGGCAAGAAAGAATGTTGGATTATGTTCGTAAATACGGTTTTGGTGAAAAGACTGGGATAGAACTTGATAGAGAGATTGCCGGTAATTTGAGTAATATTGAAAAAAAATCGCAAATCGGACCGGCGCAAGCGTCTTTTGGTCAAGGTATTACAGTAACGCCAATTCAATTGGCTGCGGCTTATAGCGCTATAGCTAACGGTGGAAAATTGATTCAACCTAGAATTGTCGATCAGATTAAAAGAAGTGACGGTAAAATGGAAATTATCGAACCGAAAACTATCAATCAAGTTATTTCCGCTCGCGCTTCAAAATTATTGTCAGCTATGCTAACATCCGTGGTTGAAAAAACATATGCTAATTCCGTTAAAATGGAACATTATTTTGTCGCTGGAAAAACGGGAACAGCTCAAATTCCCGGACCGAAAGGTTATAGTGAAACCGGAGAAACAAATCATACTTTTGCCGGATTTTTACCGGCCAAAAATCCGGAAGTGGTCATGGTTATAAAATACGAAAAACCGCAAAGACTTTGGGCGGAGGGTACAGCCGGTCCGATTTTCAAAGAAATAGCAAAGTTTACGATGGATTATTATGGAATCCCCGAGGATAGATAAGAGTACCGATTACAAGATTACAAGATTTAAAGATTGCAAGATTAACGAATAATCTTTAAATCTTTAAATTTTTAAATCTTTAAATTTGTTTGTTTATGTTGAAAACTATTTTACAAATATTACTTCGCAATTGTGCGAAGAAAATTATCAAAAAATACAGTCCTGATATTGTGGGAATTACAGGTTCGATAGGTAAAACCTCGGCCAAAGAAGCTATAGCCGCGGTGTTGGGAAGTAAATTTAACGTGCGTTCCAACAAAAAAAATTATAATAATGAAATCGGTTTACCGTTGACTATAATCGGAGTAGAAAAAACTCCGGGTAAAGATTTGTTGGGTTGGTTCAAAGTTTTTATCAAAGCTTTTGCTTTGCGTTTTAAACGCGACGCTGATTATCCGGATGTTCTGGTTTTGGAAATGGGTGCGGATAAACCCGGAGACATCGCTTATTTGGTAGATATCGCTCCGTGTAAAGTAGGAGTATTAACTTTTATTGGCAGTGCGCATATAGAATTTTTCAAAACAGTGAAAAAAATCGCGCAAGAAAAAAGATTGATAATTTCTCATTTGAAAGAAGATGGTTTTGCAGTATTGAATTTTGACAATGAAATGGTGATGCAAAATTCCAAAACCAACGCGGAAACTTTTACTTACGGTTTCAAAGACGGAGCTGATTTTCAAGCTACTGATATCAATGTGATTACGGATGAAAAAACCAATTGGCCGACAGGGTTAAATTTCAAAGTTTCTTTTCATGGTAATACAGTACCGGTCTTTCTACCGGGTTTTATAGCTGAACAATTTATTCCTGCGGCATTGGCCGGTTTGGTAGTAGGTCATATTTTCGGAATAAATTTGGTAGAAGGAGCGTTGGCTTTACGAAATATCAGACCGCTCGCCGGACATATGCGTATCATTCCCGGAATTAAACAAACTTTGATTATTGATGATACTTATAATTCCAGTCCGGATGCTGTCAGAAGCGCTATGAATGTTTTGAGTAAAATTGTTCCGCAAGAAAATGGTAGAAGAATTGCGATTTTGGGAGACATGTTGGAACTTGGCGCGGATACGGAAACGGCACATAGAGAAATAGGTTTTCGAGTTGTAGAATCAGACTTTGATTTTTTGATAACTGTAGGTGAAGCGAGTAAAAAATTTACCGCCCAAGCTGCCAAAGAAGCGGGGATGGATGAAAATAAAATTGCGGTTTTTGACGACAGTGTTTCCGCCGGAAAATTTTTACAAAATAAAATGGAAAAGGGTGATGTTATTTTAGTAAAAGGATCACAAGGAAAAAGAATGGAAAAAATAGTAAAAGAAGTAATGGCCGAACCGGAAAAAGCGGGGGAGTTGTTGGTAAGGCAAGAAGAACATTGGATGAAAAAATAAAAGGTTTGACTCTCCTCTAATAAAATAAATAAAAATACTGATTCCAGAAGGAATCAGTATTTTTTTTGTAGCCCGTAGGAGAATCGAACTCCTCTACTTGCCTTGAGAAGGCAATGTCCTAGCCGATAGACGAACGGGCCAAAACTTCAAATATTATAGCAAAAAATGAAGAAAAGTCAATTGTTAATACATACCCTTGTCAGAGTTTAAAGATGGGTATAATATCAATAAGGTTGGATAACTTTCAACTTTATAACTTTATAAATTTAATTGTATGGCTCGTATTATTGGTTCCGGTTATTCTTTTGATGATGTTTTGATAGTTCCGAAGTATAACAAAGTCGTTTCACGTAAAGATGTCAGTTTTAAAACCAAAGTCACCAAAAATTATGAATTGGATATGCCGATTTTGGCCGCCAATATGGATACGGTTTGTGAGAGTGAAATGGCTATTGCTATCGGGCGTTTAGGAGGCCTGGGGATTATTCATCGTTTTTTATCTATTGAAGATCAAGCGCAACAAATCAAAGAAGTTAAAAAACACAATTTGATTACAGCGGCCGCGGTTGGTATAAAAGATTTTGAAGAAAGAGTAAAAGCACTTTCGCAGGCCGGAATAAATATTATAGTTTTGGATGTAGCTCATGGACATTGTAAACGTATGGGAAAAGTTTTGGATTTTATAAAACAAAATTATCCTCATATTGATGTAATGGCGGGAAATATTGCGACCAAAGATGCAGCGGAATATTTTATTCATAAATGTGCTGATGCGATAAAGGTTGGGATTGGTCCTGGCGCGATGTGTACCACGAGAATTATGACCGGAGCAGGAGTACCGCAAATTACTGCAATAATGGATGCTTATGAAGCGGCTCAAGGCCGAGTGCCTATTTGCGCCGATGGCGGGATAAAACAACCGGGGGATTTGACCAAAGCTATTGGCGCCGGTGCGGATACAATAATGTTGGGTTCGATGTTTGCTGGAACTGCGGAGTCTCCGGGAAAAATAATTATCAAAGATGGAAAGGAGTTTAAGGAATTTCGTGGTATGGCCAGTTTTGCGGCAACTATAAAAAAGATGCAAATGGATGGTCAAAAAATTGATGAAACAGTCCATGTAGAAGGAGAAATGACAATAGTGCCTTTCAAAGGTCCGGTTTCGTTAGTCGTTCAGAAAGTATTAAGTGGTTTGGCTTCGGGTATGACATATATAGGTGCGGAAAATATTGAAGCTATCAAAGGTAAAGCGGATTTTATTACCATTACCTCCGCCGGGATGAAAGAAAGTATAGCTCACGGTAAAGAATAAAAATTAATTTTTTAAAAATCAAGAGAATAGTAAGACTCTTGATTTTTTATTGGTTTTGTGTTATTATAATTTGATTGTTCTTTAACTTGTATCGGAGGGTGTCATGGACAAAAGAAAATGTTTACTGGTCGTTGATGATGACCAGACGACTCTTGAGTTGTTCAAAATGATTTTTGCGGGCAATGATTTTGAAGTCATTACCGCAGCCTCCGGAGAAGAGGCTATCCATCAATATGTCCTGCATAAAGGACAAATAAAGGTGGGGTTGATAGACTTGCTTTTGCCCGAAATGAACGGGCTGGAGGTAATAGACAAAATTCGCGAAGATCTGAAAATCGTCGGGGATGAAATATTTTTTGTCGTCGTCACCGCCGACCTTTTGTCCCACATGTATTTGCGCGCAAAAAGCGAACATGTGGTAATAGACAAGCCTTTTGAGATGAAGTTACTGAAAAATTTAGTACTTCGTCATATGTGCTGAATTCTCCTCACGCCTTCGGGTTTAACCCGGGGCGTTTTTTTATCCACAGATTGACAATTGAAAAAAAAGTTTTATAATGGTGTGCATTCAAGGAGGGGATTGTTCTTTAGACAAAATGTCGGTGGTAAAAGAAGTGATGATCGTCAAAGATCATCGCGGTTTGGCAAAAATCGGATGACGGAATCATCCTTTCCATCCGTTTGAATTGGCAGATTAGTACGTCTTTCTACGCCGTAATAGGTTGTAAATCGTACTTCCCGTAATAGGGTGTAAGTCGGTTGGACTCTATGCAGAAAATAGGTCCAAAATCCGCGAGTACAAAGAAAGACGCTACGCCGTATTTCGGCACAGTCTGTTTTTCAACACCCACTCAGAGGTGTTGTCAAAAAAATTCACCAAAATAGGTGTTGCCGACCGCTCCTTTGAGAACTTCTTTGTGAAGGGTGCTTTTCCTGAATAAAAGAGAGAGTTGCGACAAGGCAAGCCATTAATTTGCCTTCTCTCTGAAATGACGGCGAAGCTCTGACCTTTCCCGTACCTCAAGCAAAGGTGAGGTATTTACCGATGTTTTGAAAGGGTCAATACCGGGCCCAACCTTGCAAAGGACTAGATCTGTCCTGTCTATGTTTCCGACTGATCATCGGAAATTTGGACGATCGAAAGTCTCCTCCTTGTCCGCTACAGTTCTTTAGTCGGAGCCCTCGTTTTTCGGGGGCTTTTTTAATTGATTTTTAAAATTTTTTGAGGTATACTTAACCCATAAACATTTTTTTTATTTATTTATTTATGCCTTTATTGAAAAAGACGATTTTTATAATATTATTTTTGACATTGAGCTTTGTTTTAACCGGATGTATTAAGAATGAAAACGGCCCAGAGAAGATGGAGGGTTATACCAAAAAAAATTATCATTCCGATAAATACGGTTTTTCTTTGGAATTTCCCGATAGTTGGCTTGGTAATTTCAGTTTGACGGAAGAAGAACGAAATAATATTGGTGTTTTATCCTTTGTTTACAATCAATTACCGGGACAAGAATATTCCATTTTTCGTCTGTATGTTTATCCTTTTGAAACTTGGCAAAATTATAAAAATTCTAAAGACTTGATTTTAAACGAACAAGTTTTCTCTTATACCAATGATTATGTTTTTGTGTTGGTTCGAACTTTGGATAATCCTTATTCATCTCCGCAGATGGAACATTTTGGATTATTAAATAGAGAAGTGGGGAAGGTTTTGCAAAATTTCAAAATAGATTCGGGAAAAGAATTTAAAATCGATAAATTTAAAATTTATTTCAGCAATATCAAAGAAAATCCGGAAATGCTGGATTGCAGATTGGTTTATCCTGTAGAACGCATGGTCAGTGGTACGGCTTCCTATGAAGAACAAACTTTGCGTGCTTTATTTGCCGGACCGTCAGATCAAGAAAAAGAAAACGGTTATCAATCTTTTTTCAATAGCACAACCGCCAAAATATTGAGAAATGTTCGTGTGGTTGAAAATGTAGCTTTGGTAAATATGAAAGATTTGCGCACTTTGATTCCGAGCGCCAACAGTTCTTGCGGTAGTGCTCAATTTTTATCTCAAATAGAAAATACACTCAAGCAATTTCCGTATGTTTATCAAGTCTATATAGCAATAGATGAGGACCCGAGTCGTATTTATGAATGGTTGCAGTTGGGTTGTACGGAAATGAATTTTTATTGTGACAAAACTCCTTTTAAACCGACAAAAACAGAAGTTGATGGGGCTAATATAGAAGTGCCGACTGTGCCAAACGCTACCACCACCTTGCCAGAAGAGAAAGTAGCAACAACAACACCAACAACGACAAAGAAGAGGTAAAAACAGCAACTTTCTTTTTGGTGACTTTATGGACCTGCCTACCGGCAGGCAGGCTTTACAAACTCTTTGCTAGTTATCCACAACCGACTAAATAGGGAATAAAACAAAAAAATGTTATAATATAGTTGTCTTAAAAAACCAAAGGAAAGGTCGGGGTGATTTTTAAGGCAAAAAAGAGTTAATAATCGATTATTAAATTTTCCCGTCTTATAAACGGGTCATAAAAAATAGTACATTCATATATAAATTATGAAAAAGATTTTGTCTTATGTTTTAATCGGCGCAGTAGTTATGTTCAATGGCTTTATGCTTTTTGAAGGTGGCTTTGCTAGCGCTGATACAGTAAGTACCAGTACCATTGGAGCTGATATTAGCTTACAATATCCGGTAGAAGTAGAAGTTACCGCTGAAATCACACTTACCTGTGATTTATCTACTACCACTCTTTCATTACCGATACCTGGTATGACTGGTGGTACAGCTACAGGTGCAAAAGAATGTCTTGTAAGAACCAACAATAGTGATGGTTTTTCTATGACAGCTGATGCTACTACTTTGACCAATGGAAATGGAGATACTTTTGCTAATGGCACTACAGATGCTGCAGATGTTGCAGAATTCTCTTATAATTATGATGGAGGTTCTTGGACTGCATTTACCCCGGGTACTCCTCAAAGTATTACCGCAAGTAGTACAGAAACTTCTTTTGCTGGAACAACTTCCACAATGAATTTTCGAGCTTTCGTAGGTAGTTCAAAAGGACAACCAACCGGAGTATATGCTTCTTTGGTTACCATCACAGCTCAAATGAACTAATCTTTAGTTTATTTTTAAGATGAACGAATTTTTCGTTCATCTTATAAAGTTAAATTAATTTAATCAATCTATGAATACACGATTTCTTAAAGGGGGACTTTTAGTAATCGCCTTGGTTTTTTTATTTGGCAATAGCATTCCGGCTAAAGCTATTAAAATAGAAAATTTGGAAAATGTAAATTTGGCCAACGATTTTGTGGTTGGTCCTGGTAAACAAGAAATTGTTTTGGATCCATCGCAATCGGTAATGAAATTTATTAATGTAACCAACAGATTTCCTCAAGCGCGCAAATTCAAATTGGAATTAGAAGATTTTCAAGGTAAAAATGAAATTGATTCGCCAATTCAACTCCTTGGTCTTTTGAAAGGGCCTTATTCTTTGAAAGACTATATTAAACCGGAAGCCATGGAATTTACTCTTCAAAGTGGAGATAGAGCAACCATTGCCGTGCAGATTTCGGCCCCAAAAGATGCTGTTCCCGGTGGTTTGTATGGTTCGGTGATAGTGACTACGCAGCCTGACGTAGAAGATCAAAAAACAGATCCGACTTTAATAAAAGGCGGTGTTGATGTCAAATCCAGAATTGCTGTTTTGTATTTTGTTCGTGTCAGCGGTCCGGTAAAAGAAGACGGTGCTTTGACCGCTTTTAAAACTGATAAAAAATTATATCAAAAAGGACCGATGGAATTGTTTTATACTTATAAAAACAACGGAAGCGTCTATTTAAATCCTTATGGTTATGTGGAGATAAAAAATCTTTACGGTACGGTTGTTGATAGAGTAAAAATAGACCCGTATTATGTTTTACCCGGTAGCGAGAGATCTATGAAAAAATCTTGGGATCATGGATTTATGCTCGGACGTTATAAAGCGGAAATCTTTTTGAATCGTGGTTATACTGCCGATAATGCCAATAAAGAAATAGATGTTATCGATAGGCAAATTGTTACTTTTTGGGTAATGCCGTGGAAAGTTGTAGTTCCGACATTACTTGGTATAGTTTTGTTGATCTGGCTTATCGTTTGGATTAAGAAAAACGTTCATATAAATATCGGACAAAAACCTCAAGCATAAAGATATGGTCAGGGCGGGAATAAAAATCTTAATTATTACGGCTATTTTAACTGGCGTCTTCTCGACGCCAGTTTTGGCACAAGTAATGACAAGTACAAATTTTAAGATGCAACAGGATTCTATAAATTTTGGCGGAGGATATAGTAATTCTGATAGTTTTCAAGAAGAAGACAGTATGGGTGAAATTGCCACCGGTTACAGTAGTAGTACAAATTTTATTCTTCACGCCGGATATCAACAGATGAAAACAGCTTTTATAGCTTTATCAGCACCAAGTTCTACCACTCTTGAACCATCTATTCCCGGTTTAACCGGAGGAAATGCTACAGGTACTTCTTATGCCCATGTGATGACGACTAATGAATTTGGTTATACTTTACAAATCAATGCCAGCACCTCGCCGGCTCTGCAACATATCAATACAACCACCTATTATTTTGATGATTATATACCGGTAGGAAGCGCCCCTGATTTTGTTTGGGATATTGCGCCAACTACTTCGGTTTTTGGTTTTACTCCGGAAGGAATAGATATTGTTTCTAAATACAGAGACAATAGCGGTGTTTGTAATGTTGTTGACGGTAATGATACGGAAAGAGCTTGTTGGGGACCTTTGTCTCAAACTTTAGAAACAATTGCCTCATCAGAAAACTATAATGATCCGGAAGGCACCACTACTACAATTCATTTTCAAGCGGAAAGTGGAAATCAACATCTGCAAGTTTCGGGAAAATACCGAGCGCAGATTACGATTACGGCGTATATGAACTAATTTGGAAATTTGAAATTTTAAACACATGTTGTTTTCTTTCTCAAAATTTATCTTTCTAACTTTTCTAACCGCCTTCGTCGGTTTAAGTTTTGTTTCCGCCGCTTCCGTAAGCTTTCCTGTGGAACTAACCGTTACTAGACAGGTCGGAGCTGAAGTTAAATGGGCGATACCCGAAGGCAGAGTAGGGGCTAGTAGTACAAATTGGGATACGACTTTCTATCTGTATTTTAAAGATCCGGGCACGGAAAATATTGCTTATAAAATGGACTCTTTGTTAACTACCACAGTGGCAGGTGAAAGATTATCGCCGATTATCATAGATACGCTTCCAGAGGGTAATTTTGATGTCTATATCAAAACTCATCAACATTTATCCAAAAAATTGGCAAATATTTCCATACCAGATGGTTTAAATATTTTTAATTTTACGACAACCGATAATGCCGACGGTGTTACGGGCCCAGTGCGTCTTTTAGCTGGAGATATTAGCGGATTGGGAGTTGATCCAAATACTTTGGGAGATAATGAGATCAATTCTGTTGATTTGAGTATAATGTTAAATGATTTGGATGCAAACGATCTGACTACTCGCGGAATTCGAGCTAACGTGAATCAAGATGTTGTTGTGAATTCCGTAGATTTGAGTTTGTTGCTCAAAAATTTGGATATGCAAGGAGAATAAAACGTGTTATAATAAGAACGTTAAAAAATAAGAAGTATGGTTTTTAAAGAAAAGAAAACACTTTTTTCACTGTTCTTGTTGGCCGGTATTTTTTTGTTTGCAAATCTTGTTTATTCTGCTACCCCTTCGGGAAATAATTGGTTTCAACTTCTATCATCACCTTTTACTGGAGCGGATAATACTGGTGACGGGGGAACTGGGAATCCGTCTGATTATAATTATTATTATGTCGGTCAGACTTTTACCGCTACCATGCAGATAAATTCTGAACATACCAATTCGGCTAATATTTGGATAGATCATGATGCTTCGGTTGTAACTTCTTCAAATTTAAATACAGGAACTTATTTTCCGGTATGGTCCGGACAAAATACAGTTTTTGTTTCAGGTAATATTTGGCGTACTCGTTCAACCGGATATCGTACTTCGGGGAATTCTTCGGGAATAGGTACTTTTGGTTCGGTTCAATTTACCGTGATTAAACCGACAGCTGTTAATTATGGCACCGGTGCTCCGACGACTTTAAATATTAATACAGGTTCTTTTGGAAGTACCACGGAAAGTAATATTTCTTACAATGGCGAAGATATTATGAATGATGCTGAAGATTTTTCATTACATCTATGGGCTGATACAAAAAAACCTTACGCTTTAAACCCGTCTCCTGTTTCAGGAGGATCGGGGGTGGCGATTGATGACGATTATTATTTTGATTTGAGAGATAGTAAAAACGGAGAGGGAGATAATAGCGGTGTTGGCACAGGTGTAGATACTGCTACCGGTAATATTACTTTTAATTCCGTGAGTCAAATAGGGTCAGCTAGTTATGGATGTTCTGGTGTTTGGGGAACAAATCTCTGTAATGTTACGATTAATCCGAGCTCTCCTTCCGGAATTTCCGGTGATATGCGTAATTGGGAATATAACACCACTTATACTGTAGTGGTAAATAATTATCGTGATTATGCTTCATCTGCGCAAAATCAGTTAGGTGATACCAATGGTCCGAACATTATGGATAGTAAAACATGGACTTTCATTACTGAAGCGGATACTGTCGCGCCTCGTGTGGTGGCGGAAAGCCCGGTTAGAAGCAGTGGTAGTAACAGTGTTAATACGAATATCGTCATTGATTTAAATGATAAAAAAACATATCCCGGTAATATCTCCGGTACGGGAGTTAATGCTGGCACTTGCCGAATAAATGTTTCTTCTCCGAGTTTTGCTTTAACTACTTTTCAACAAGGTTTGGGAACGGTTACAGTAACAGCTATAGATTATGGTTATCGATTTACGATAAATCCGACTACGGATTTTGCGCAAAATGAGACTGTATCGGTAAGTGTGTATGATTGCGCTGATTTGGCCGGAAATATTATGACCACTGATAACTATACTTTTTCCACAGCTGATACAGATAGCCCTTTTGTTGATAATCTATCTCCTTTAAATGATGCTTCTGTGGCTTTAAATGATAAGATTTCTTTGCATCTCAAAGATACCGGAACAGGGATAGATTTGAGTAATACGATTTTTTATATAAACGGAGATTATTATACCAATGGAGGTGGTGCCGGAAGTTTATCAATCAATGGTAAAACGATATCTTTCTCCACTTCTTCCGATTTTAACGGAGGTAATTATGCCGGAGACACAACAGCTCGTACCGGAAATATAAACGATTATGCTTTTGTTTTGGATCCGCAAAATGATTTTATTGCCGGTGAATCTATTCCGGTTATAGTTTATACGCGAGACAATTCCGGTAATGTGATGAGCAGATATGTTTATTCTGTTTCTACCGGGGGATCTTGCGTCGGATCTTCTTATTGCGGCAGTAACACTTCCTGGAGCACTTCTTTGCTTAAATGTGTGGGAACCGGGGGCGGTGCTTGCGGGGGAGGGAGTTCTGGTGGAAGTTCGCCGACATTGTTAAACATAAGTCCGAATAATGCGTTTGCTACGCAAGTTGATGGTTCTACCGTATTGATAACTTGGTATTCTTCAATAGCCGGATCTTCGCGAGTGGTTTATGGAACTTCTCCGGTAGAAAGCGTGAATCAAACAAACACAAATTTGGGTTACTCTTATAGCACTATAGAAAGATTGGATAATTCCGTTTATCATGCGGTTTTGATAAATAATTTGGAAAAAGGCAAAGTTTATTATTTTCGTCCGATGACTAAAGCCGGCGGTAATGAAGTTTACGGTCCGGAATTATTAATGTCTCCGCAATTTGAAGTAGTGCGTGAGATTGTTAAAGAATGCCCGGTACCGACGGTAAAACCTTCCGTTCCGGTAAAACCAAAACCGGTTACAACTCCAGCCAAACCAAAAACTTTTTTGAAAATACTCAATGTGCAAAACGAAACCGGCAGTCGTGTTTATGTCAACGGCAACGCAACACCAAAAAGTAAAATAAAAGCGGTGATTTACTAATTTATATGGAAGAAAACACCACAACCAACAGCAATCCTCAACCTTACGCTTTTGATTTGCAAAGCGATTCTTCTGGTAATTGGGATTTAATGATTGATAAAAGTTTGTCCGAAGGACCTCATGTTATTATGGTGGAGGATGAATACGGAAATACCGACGAAGCTTTGATTTATATTTTAAAACAAGAAACAACTCCGACCAGCAGTGAAAATTTCGGTTTGATAGACAGAGTAACAAATGTAGTTCCGGCGATTTCCACTATTACCATCTGGGTTTTGGTTTTATTGGTAGCTGTCGCTGCAATTAATATGGTTCGTTTGGCCAGAAAAGCGGATGCTGAGGCTATGGGTTTTCCGAGACAAACCAGATATTTCGGAATTAATGTTATTATTGCTATGTTATTGGTGGGTGCGGCTTTGTTTGCCGGTTTGTTTTTTAATTTTAAACTCGGATATTTTAAAATAGTGAAAGATGCTCCGGAATTGATTTTGAATAAAGTTTCAGGTCAATTAATAGATCCTTTGACTTTACAAGGTGTTAAAGCTGATTTGAGTTCCGGAGATACGGTTGTTAAAACTTCGGCTTCCGGTTATTTTGTTTTTAATAAAGTTAAATCAGGAGAAGGTATTTATCTGACTCATCCAAATTTAAAGAAGGCTGTTATTTTATCTTTGTCATCAAAACAAAACGATCAATTATTATCTTGGTATTTTTCTCCGGACATGTATAATTTATTGATTTCCGTTATGGATGCCGAAGCCAGAGGAAAATTTGGTGATATTTATAAAAATCTACCAAACGATGTTCAAAATAAAATTGATAATAATAAATTTATTTCCGCTTATAAAACTATTTTAGCGCCGAATAACGTAGAAGATCAAAATGTGGTAATAACAAATATTTCCGTGGTAGATAACTGGAAAAGTGAAAAATACGATTTGTTATTTCCAAAAGTTTATAGCATTACAATTTCTGCGAATAAAAAAACAGACACTTATTATCTAATCTCCGAAGAAGAGAAGTGGAAGATAATGAAGTAAAAAGTCCATAAAGTCCTTAAAGTCCATAAAGGACAAAACGGAAAAATAAAGCAATAAAAATTTTTTAATAAAAAAACGCCTGTAAAAAGGCCGTTTTTTTATTATATTTTATAGACTTTATAGACATTAAAGACGTTATGGACTGGCGGTAAAACTTATCCACAGTTTTGCCTTTTTTTTTGCCTATCTTAGCTATTTTCAGCGATTGCAAAAAATGGTATAATATACACATAGAGAGAAAATTTAGCTAATATTAAGCAAAAAATAGCGTTTTTTATGCGCAATTTTTGGAGGAAAAATGTAATTTTAGGTTTACCTATTTTTTTGGTATTTGCCATGTCTTTTTTTGCAACCGCAAATGCTGCTTTTAATCCTGAAATCAATTATCAAGGAAAACTTTTTGATTTAAACAATAGACCTGTTTCCGATGGAGATTACATGATGAAATTTGAATTGTTTAATCAAGAAACAGGCGGTACAGCTGTTTGGTCGGAAGAAAGAACATCAACTCCGTATTTGGTAAATTTGCGTAATGGTTTATTCTCGGTGATGCTTGGAGATGTTTCCAGTTTGACGGGTGTTGATTTTAATCAAACACTTTATCTTGAAGTTAGCATCGGAACTTCTTCTTTGGAAACCATGAGTCCGAGAAAAATTCTCGGTGCCGTGCCGGCTGCTTTTACATCTTCACAATTAGAAGGAAAAACTTGGGCTGCTCCGGGAGCTATTGGTACGGAAACTGCAACAACCGCTCAATTTACTTATATTACTTCTACCAATCAATATATTGGAGGATTTTTGTCAGTTGTTGGAAATTCAACTTTTGGTTTAATAACTTCAGGTACTTGGCAAGGTGATATTATAAGTTCGGCTTATGGTGGCGTTGGTGCAAACTCTTCTGATTGGACTGGTATAGTAAAAGTTTCTGGGGGTGTTTGGTCTACTAGTACTATTGATTTATCATCTACTTCTGAAGTTTCTGGAATTTTGCTAACTTCTCTAGGTGGTACAGGAACTTCTACTCTTGGAAGTAATGGATCTTTGGTTTATTCCAATGGTTCTGCCTATGATTTTATTGTACCATCATCAGATGGTATGATTTTGCAGTTAAATAGTGGTTCTCCAACTTGGGTAGCAACAGATACTTTGGGGATTGTTGGCGGTGGTTCTTTACCAAGTGGTTCTATTGGTCAGACGCTTTATTACGATGGTGCAGATTGGACTGCTACCAATAATATCTTTGTTAGTAGTTCTGGATTTGTTGGAATTGGAACCACTGCACCTAACAGTTTATTAACTTTAAGTGTTACTACCAATTATACAAATGCCTTAGATATTAGAGGTTATAACGGAGAAAGTATAGTTACTCTTAGTCAAGGTGCGAATCGTGCTGGAAATATTTCAGTTAAAAATACAAATTCCACTAAAATTTATTTAAATTCAAATGGCTCTTCTTATTTTAATGGTGGTAATGTTGGTATTGGCACAACTACTCCCGGTAGTCTTTTGCAAGTTGGCGCTGGAAATGCTTTACCAAATTCGATTGCTTCATTTTTTGCAAACACAAATACTTATTCACAAATAAATAATCAAAATTTATCTTCCGGAGGAAATGCTTCTACTGATTATATTGCCACAGCCAATAATGGAACCGATACTTCTTATTATGTTGATTTAGGTATCAATAGTTCTGGATATAATAATCCACTTTTTACTATTGTGGGAGCCAATGATTCCTATCTGTATGCTTCAAATAAATCATTAGCGATTGGTATAGCTGAAAATAATTCTTCAAACGCTATCAAATTTCATACTGGTGGGACTTTGGCATCAAACGAAAGGATGAGGATAGATAATAATGGTAATGTCGGTATAGGCACTACCAACCCAACCACTCTTTTGTCTGTAGCCGGCACTTCAACAATGCAAAATATTTTACCAGATATGACTGGCGGAGATGGGAACGTGAGTTTGTATAGTCTCGGTGCTTCTGATGCTCGCTGGAATGAAGTTTGGACAAATATTATAAACCTCGGAACAAGTACTTGGTCTTTGACTCAAATTGAAGATAGATTTTCTATTTTTGATAGCGCCAGTGGTGGCGGAAATGAGCGATTAAGTATTTTGGCTAATGGAAATGTAGGGATTGGGACATCTACCGATAATAATTCAAGAGTGGTTATTGCGGATGATAGTTATACTTCAGAAACTTTTAGTCCGCCAACAGATTTACAATATGAATGGGTTTGTTCAGAAGATTATTATAGGATGCTTCCGCCAGGTTTTGTAGAAAGAAATATTAGAATATATTCTTATAAAGACATATTAGGGACAAGATATTATTCTCAAAATTATCTAGGTCTTCCAAGTAATATCACAACTACAACTGACCCAGCAGAACAAGGGTGTTTGATAGATTGGAGTTGGACAGCTTCTGCTGACACTGTGGACGGATATCTTTTAAATATAGGTGGAAATTTTGATGGGGATGGAATGGTTTGGGATAATTATGGTACAACTACAGCAAATTCAGTTAGTGAACTAGCTGAATTTATGGCTGGTAGTATAAACGATGATGGTCCGCCAGATGTCTCAAACAATAGAATTATGGATTACGGCATTGATTCGCTACGGTTTGTTTATGACACCAACAATTTTTCTTCCTTCAAAGTATTGAATAATGGTAATTTAAAATTATCAGTTAACCAAAGCCCTACAGGAACTATTACTTTATCTGAACAAGGAACTTCTCTTTTGGGTAATGTTGGTATAGGAATGGATTTGAATAGTTTAGCTAGATTAAGCATTTTGGATAACAGCTATTCTGTATATTCTAGTAGCACTAGTTTTCAAAACATTACTGTAAATAACACACAAAATATTGAATTAACAGGTTGGGAAGACGCGTCTGCGTTTTTGGGAGGTATGATTCCGCCTGGAACCGGAAGAAATGTTAGAATTTATAGTTATAAAGATACAGCTAATGGTAGAATTTATTCTGATCCTACTTATTATGTTATTCCACCTGACACCACTTCAACTCCAGATACTGACTATATGGCTGTTTGGAGTTGGGATGAAGTTGAAGGTGCTGATGGTTATTTGTATAACGGCTATGTCCAAGGTATGGGTTGGTTTTTATATTCGTTTACAACAAATACTGTTTTTAGTGAATTTAATTCTTTGCCTGAATTTAGAACATTTGGCACACCTTCAAATTTAGATTTTGTTGAATGGGTGAGTGGAGGTGGAAATGGATTTCCTTCAGGGACACAAAGAAATGCCCGGGTTTATTCTTATCGTGAAGTTGGCGGTGAGATTGTTTATTCCGACCCTGTTTATTATTTGCCATTTGGACAAACCACAACCACACCAAGTGATGATACTTTGATTAGTTGGAGTTGGAATAATGTAGATGATGAGGATGGTTATTTGATAAATATCTATACAGACCGAGAAGGTTGGTCTTATTACGCTATCACCGCAGAGAATATTACAACTTTCAACGAAGCAACTGATGGTGGTAGTTTACAGATGGACGGACCACCTTTGGTTATGCCAACATCTACTTTAGTTGAAATTTTAAATGAAACTCCAGAAAGTTTTGGTTCCGACTCTTTGCGTTTAGTTTATGATGATAATAATTTTGTATCTTTCAAGATTCGTAATAATGGTCTTTTAAATATTAATACCAACGGTAATACACAAGGTGGTATTTCTGTAAGTGAATTAGGTAACGTTGGTATTGGTACTTCCACTCCAGGTAGTCTTTTGACAGTTGACGGATCTTCTTTGTTCACTGGCAATGCTGTATTTAACAATCAAATTCAAACAGGTTATGGTTTAACCATTGCTGATGCTTTGCCGGGAGATATAACCAATGCTTTATACAATCAAGGTGGAGAATTGTTTTGGAATGGAAATCAACTTTCTGATATTTCATCAGGTGGTTCTCTTTGGGATCCGATGCTTTATAATGACACTTTCCAAGAAACAAACGTTGGACAATCATGGCAACAAAATTTTTCATATTATGATCAATGGGAAGATGTTGTCATGTCCAAGGACGGAAAATACCAAACAATAGCAAATCAAAATGGTTATATATTTAGATCAACAGATTTTGGACAAACTTGGAATTATACTTGGCAAGGATATTTAGCCAATTCAGTGGCCATGTCTGCTGATGGTAAATATCAGATTGCTATGAACAACGGAGGTAATCTTTATACTTCTTCAAATTATGGACTAAACTGGTCAAATATACATAGTTTTGGCGGTCCTGGTTACGTAGCCATTTCTGCAGATGGTAAATATCAAACATTGGTTTTGCAAAATGTGGTAGTATACATTTCCTCTGATTTCGGTAGCACATGGAATGTTAAACTCAACGATACATGGAGAAATTGGAGCGATGTAAGCATATCGTCAGATGGTAAGTACCAGACAGCCTCTGTTAATGGGGAATATTTATACACATCTTCTGATTATGGACAAACCTGGACTGCTAAAACTGATTACGGTTATTTAAACTGGAAATCGCTAGCTATGTCATCAGATGGTAAATATCAAACTGCTGCTGTGGATTCTGGTTATATATATAGCTCAACTGATTATGGTCAAACATGGACTGTAAACACTAATGTTTCTAGTCTAGTGGACATTACCATGTCTTCAGATGGTAAACACCGCACGGCTATCACTTCAAATTATATTTATATTTCAAACAATTTTGGTGATAATTGGACCACTGATTATGTTAGTTATAATACGCTTAAATCTGTAGCCATGTCCGCTGACGCCAAATATCAAACCATGGTTTCTAGAGAATGGGGAGATCGAGGATATATTTATACCTCCACTGCCGATTCTTATACTTATGGCAAAATCGGTATTGGCACAGCTTCGCCATCTAGTTTGCTTACCGTAGCTGGTGATTTAGACATCAACAATAACGGCACACTTAAATTTGGCGGTATTGGTGGAACAGCAAATCAAGTTTTGATGATTAATCCGGTCACTTCTTTGCCTTATTGGACAAATACAAGTTCGCTTGGGATTTCCGGCGCTTCATTGCCATCTGGAATGACCGGGCAAACTCTTTTTTATGGTTCTTCTGGTTGGGAGGCAACGCGGAGAATAACTATCAACAACACAACAAACAGTATTTCAATGCTTAATGCGTTTAGTAATACAGCAGGTAATTGGAGTTTCGCTGCTGGTATGCAAAACAGAGCTTCAGGAGACTATTCTTTTGTTGGTGGGGGGGATAGTAATATAACTTCGGGAGAAAGTTCTTTTATTGGTGGTGGTTTTAGCAATGAAGCTAGTGGTCTTCGTTCTGCTATAATTGGCGGATATGATAATGAAGCTTTTGGACGAGATTCAATTATATTAGGTGGATGGTACAACACAACAACAAATTATTTTACAGCTATTATTGGTGGTCAAGCAAATATAGCTTCTGGTATGGGGGCGACAATTGTGGGTGGGTATGGAAGTATAGCTTCTGGTGTAAATTCAGTAATATTGGGTGGTCAAGATAATTTAGTTTCCGGAGATTATTCAATTGTCTTAGGAGGTGTTAATAATACTTCAACCGGTATTTCTTCTTATGCAATGGGTTCGGGGATGGGGGTATTTGGCGACTCTTCATTCGGTATAAATTTGAGCACCACTACCGCACAAACATTATCACAAAATAATACTTTTGCTATTTTGGGTGGTAATGTTGGTATTGGTGATAACGCTCCAGGGCGTTTATTATCTGTGCAAGGGAGTTCTCTTTTTGATAATCAATTATTATCCAATCAAGAAGGTGGAATATATTTTGGTCGCACTAGAGTTTCAGAAAATATGTGGAATTCAGACATGGAAACTATTTGGAACGTCACTTCTTCCAAAGCCTTTGATGCTTTTTGGAGAGATTTAGCCATATCATCTGATGGCAAATATCAAAGTCTTGCTAAAGGTAATGATTATATATACATATCCTCGGATTATGGTAATACTTGGGTTATTAGCACTTCCTCTGATCAAAGGAGCTGGGTAGGAATTTCTATTTCTTCAAACGGAAAATATCAGACTGCTGTGGCCGGAGATGGAGATGGTGATGTATATATTTCTTCTGATTATGGCGCTACTTGGTCAGACAAGACCACAGATAATTCCGGTAATTGGTCATCTGTTTCCATTTCAGCTGACGGTAAATATCAAACAGCCGTGGCAATGAATGGTTTTGTCCACACCTCTTCTGATTATGGTAATACTTGGAAAAGGAACAACACGATTTATGCCGGGACTAATCCTGCAGTAGGAATTTCTTCAGATGGTAAGTACCAAACAGTTATCTATAGTGGTTACATTTACATATCTTCTAATTATGGTAATACTTTTGTTCAAAAATTTAGCAGCTATTACGGAGAGTTTAGGTCAGTTGCTCTATCATCTGATGGTAAATATCAAACTGTAGTTTCGGGTAATCATTGGAATGCTGATGCTAATTATATCTATATTTCTTCAGACTATGGAAATACATGGACTACTAGCACTTCTGCTGGTGCAAGAAAATGGCAAGATGTGGCTATTTCTGCTAACGGCAAATATCAAACCGCAATTTCCATATCCAATGGTTATGATGCGGACCAGGGAAGTATTTATTTTTCCTCAGATTATGGCAATACTTGGGTTAATAAAAATTTTATAAATAATACTTGGAGAAGTATAGTTGTGTCAGCGGAAGGAAATTTTCAAGCTGTGATTAGTAATTATTCTCCTATTTATACCTCCTATGTTGATATTTCTTATGGAGGAAATGTCAATATTTCTGGGAATTATTTTATAAATGGTTCTCCTATTATACCCTCTGGTATATCTGGACAAATGCTTGTAAATCAAGGTGGAGCAAGTTGGCAAGCTACCAGTGCTTTGTTTGTGGCAAGTAACGGAGTATCAGTGAGAGATCAATTAATTTTTGATCAAGGAGGAGGATTGTATTTTGGAAAAAATAAAATATCTGAAAACAATTGGGCGATAGATGTGGGCTCTGTTTGGTCGGATTATCATATTAAAGCGGATAGTCAAAAAATAAACTGGGCTTCAATATCTATATCCTCTGACGGTAAGTATCAAATTGCTGGAAATTCATCCAATAATTTGTTATATAGTTCCTCGGATTATGGATATAGCTGGACAACAACTACACCGGGTTGGGGTTACACCAAAACAGCTATGTCCTCTGATGGTAAATATCAAACAATCACAGGTTTAGGTAATCAAATTCGTGTATCTTCTGATTATGGTAAAACATGGAGTATAGGAAGAGGTGCTTTTGCAGGTTGCCACAGTTCTATTTCCATGTCCTCTGATGGTAAATATCAATTGGCTACTTGTAATGGTAGTATAGTTAGATCTTTCAATTATGGTATTTCTGGTAGTTGGTCAGAGTCTAATGCCTTTGGGTCAACAGATTCAGCCGTGTCCTCTGATGGTAAATATCAAATATTAGCTGAGATGGATGGTCCTATCCGTGTTTCTTCCGATTATGGTATTACTTGGACTACTAGCACTTCAGCCGGAGAAAATGCTTGGAGTGCTGTAAGTATTTCTGCCAATGGTAAATATCAAACCGCAGTTGTGGGTTCAGCTACTGACTGGGATTATATTTATATATCTTCTGATTATGGCAATACCTGGTCTGCGAAAGGTAAATCAACCAGATGGTCTGATGTGGCTATGTCCTCTGACGGTAAATATCAATCAGCGGTTGAACTACAAAGTGGCTATATTTTTTCCTCAATAGATCACGGTAATACTTGGGCTACCAATACCGCCACTGGAATAAAAAATTGGACATCTATAGCAATATCTTCTGATGGGCAATTCCAGTCTGCGACAGCCCTTAATGATTATATTTATATCTCAGGAAGTAATTTATATAATTTCAATAAAATTGGAATCGGCACCAAAGCTCAAAATGAAAAATTAAGTGTTAAAGGAAGTATTTTGCAATCTGCGGAAAAAATTAAATTTTTAGGTACCTTTTCTCCCAGTGCAAAAGTAACCGATATCAAGGTTTCGGGTAATTATGCCTATGCTTCTATTTTTGATGATAGTCCTTTTTATGACGGGGTTCATAGAATAGATATTTCTAGCATAACAAACCCAAGAACTGTTTCTATATTTTTAGAATCAGGAGTAACAAAAGTTGATGTTAAAAATAATCATGTACATGTTTTAGATGAAAACGGTTTTTATATAACAGATTTTTCTGATTTTTCACCAGCGCTTTATAATAGTCTGGGATCTTTGTCAAGTAACTTTAACCAACCGATGGATTTAGTTGTTTCTGGTAAATATGCATATATTACTGGTTTGAATGGTGATGATTTAAGTATCGTAGATATTTCTGACCCACGAAAACCAATAGTTAAAAGCATTTATCAAACCGGAGCATCGGCAGGTTATATTAATGGAGTATATGTTTCCGGTCGTTATGCTTATTTAACCAGTTTTAACACTTCAACTGGGTTTCAAATAGTTGATATTTCCAATCCTGTCGCTCCTGTTTATAAGAGCTCTGTAACTTCAACAAATCTTAAACCGATAGAGGTGCAGGTTTCTGGAAATTATGCGTATATTCTTAGTAGTTTTGATGAGAATAAATTACAGATTATAGATATTAGCAGGGTTGATCAGCCAACAACGACAGGAATCCTTAGTTTACCGGGAAATCCGTATGATATTAAGGTTTCTGGTAAATATGCTTATGTTACAGTTGTTAACGGAGTTCCAGGTTTGTATGTAATAGATATTTCTTCTCCAGAAAATCCAGTTTTGGCCGATTCGTATCTTTTAGATAGTGCTTTAGGTGTAGATGTTTCTGGTAATAATATATTTGTTGGTACTGTTACCACAGGTTTGAAAATATTTGAATTTTCAAAAACAGAAGTTACTTCTTTGCTGGCACAAACGGCAGAAATTGGAGATCTTAAAATAATTAACGATTTGAATGTTTCAGGTAACGGAGATTTTAGAGGATTAAACATTGGTTTTGATGGTTTATTTTCAAAAGGTTCTATCTCTGCGTTTAGTACTACTACAGCCAATTATTTTGGTGGAAGTGTTGGTATTGGAACTTCAACTCCATTAGCAAAATTATCATTAGATGGTGACGGTGCAATATTAGCCCAAGGTTCTTTTGGTTCTGGTTGGGACGGTGGAGCTCTTGGTGCGGGAACTAGATTAATGTGGATACCTGGAAAAGCGGCGTTTAGAGCTGGTTATTCAGGAGGGACAGAATGGAATTCTTCAACTATTGGAAATTATTCTGCTGTTGTTGGTGGCGCTTTTAATACGGCTTCAGGATCATATTCATTTGTTGGCGGCGGATCTAGTTTGTATGCTTTAGCAAACTATTCCGCGGTTGTTGGTGGGACGGATAATGTGGCCAATACGCAAGGCTCTTTTATTGGCGGTGGACAAAGTAATAATACTTGGGGCGTCAATTCTTTTATTGCCGGCGGGTTTAATAATACAGCAGGAGGAATAGAATCTTTTGTTGGTGGGGGGAATAATAATTACGCTCAAGGAAATTATTCTTTTGTTGGTGGAGGAAGTGGAAAGACAGTAAGCGGTATTAGTTCGGTAGCTTTTGGTACAAACTTAACAGTAAGCGGAAACTATTCTTTTGGTATAAACGTTAGTACAACGGCAAGTACAATTTCACAAGCCAACACCATTGCTTTGATGGGTGGTAATGTTGGTGTAGGTACTACTTCTCCTGATTACAAATTAAATATCTTCGGCACAGCCGGACAAAATTTATTTAAAGTAGCTACTTCTGGAAATCAGGGAATATTTACGATTAATAGTAGTGGTAATGTTGGTGTTGGTACCACATCTCCAAATTATCCTCTCACCGTCATCGGTGACATTAACATCTCCGGCGCCTATCGTATCAACGGTACAGCCATCACTTCATCTCAATGGGGCACATCAGGTAGTAACATATATTACAATTCCGGTTCTGTCGGTATTGGTACTTCCACCCCGTCTTCAATGCTCACTATCCTTGGTAACGGTTCCACTGACCTCTTTTCTGTAGGTACTTCCACCAGTCGAGAATTATTAGCCGTCACTGCTTCTGGTTCAGTTAAATTTATGAACGGAATGTTGGTTGTTGATACTACTGCTTTAAATACTGCCCGTTTAGCAGGCAGCGCTCTTGGTACAAGTGTCCTTATCGAAGCCGGTCTTGGTCAAGATGATTTCTTCTATCCGTTGTTACCTGAGGGTACTAGTTGGAACGGGGGAGATTTAATCTTAAATCCCGGTGGAACAGCTGATTGGTATGGTGGTAATGGTCTTAATATTCGTAGAGGTAATGTATATATATCTAGTTCAAGTTATGGTAATAATGGTGGTCGCGTGGTAGTTGGTACCGGCGAAGTTTTACCAGCTCAAAGATTTACCCTTGAAGGCGGTATCTACAGCTTTTCTTCCATGAATCAAAGTCGGGACACTATGGAGGATTCTTTCTTAGTTGAAAACGCCGCTCAATTTATCTGGCATCCTAAATCCGCTT
>ERZ795054.291-NODE-291-length-75290-cov-7.631422_pt1 | contig 75290 bp, 51 predicted proteins | sample MGYA00375138_ERZ795054 | MGnify/ENA primary metagenome ERZ795054 (study PRJEB30183, sample SAMN05720215) | anaerobic digester metagenome | isolation source: active sludge of municipal wastewater-treating anaerobic digesters | place: USA | collected 2014-12-23 ... | reverse complement strand
TAACCTTGGTAAAGGATGTTGGCATCTGTGCCTGGGAGCCAACAATTGTCACCGAGAGGTTAACAAGGATTTTCGGAATCTTAAGCCCTCAACGCGGCCCGCAGATGTTCCAGTTCGTCGTCCACCTCGTGCGGACTGTCGAGGGTCATGGCCAAAACGGAGCGCAGGAGTTCGCGGTAACGCTGCCGCATTCGGCTGACGGTCACTCTGATGGTACCTTCGGTGGTTCCGAGGTTGCGGGCGGCATCGGCGTAGGTCAATCCATTGGCCTCGCCCTGAAGGAAGGGATGAAGTTGGTCGAAAAGCGGGGCCCGACCGAACTGCCTGAACTCGGTCTCGAGCAACCGAAGCGTCTCCTCGAACATCGACAAAGCCCAATAACGGTCGAAAAGCACCTCCGGGCTGAGATGGGTCATGGATTCCGATAAGAAACGCATTTCGGCCTGGGGAACGTCGCAGGAGATCAGCATTTTGCCCCCACCCCGTTTTTGGGCTCGGGTCCGCGCTTCTTCGGAGCCTATGAATCGTTTGAAGGCGCCCAAGAGGAATGATCGGAACTTTCCCTTGGCGGCATCGGCCTTGGCGGTGAGTTGGACCCTGAGAAGGTGCTCGAAAAATCCTTGGGTCAAGTCCTGGGCGTCCTCAGGCGCATGACCCAGCCGGCGCGCAAACACGTAAAGCGGGGGCCAGTATAGACGGCACAGCTCAGCCAGCGCGGCCTCGGCATTAGGCGAACTCGGATGTCCCGCCGCCAGCACCACACTCCAGTGCGTTGTTGGGAACGAGCCGGTGAATTTGGAGTCTTGGTTCATTCGAGGTTCATTCCACAGTCATGGCGATGAGAAACGGCGCAGCCGAGCTCATGGCAGAGACAAAGTCGATGCTGTTTACTTCCAGGTCCGGATGCGGATTCTCGTAAGTGCTCTGATAAAGACGCAGCGTGGCGCCATACTTCTCCGTAACCGGATTGGCGCCAACCCAGACGACCTTCCCCGGATTAACGCTGTCTTCGGGAAGGCGCTTCATCTCATCTTGAGGGTCTCCCTGGTGACAAGGGGATTTGCCGCCCCGCCACCATTCACGCACATCCCGGCCATAAACCACCTTCACCTCGTTCGTGCTGCCGTCGACGTAGTGCCAGATGTAACTGCCAATGGGGGTTCCATCCTGGAGGCTGGCCCATCGACACGCGCCATGCAAAACGTGGAGCCGGCTGAACCCGCATCGGATCCGGATACTGGTGATTTCACGCGGGTATCGGTCCCACATGGCGGTCTGGAAGAAACCGTCTCTTGATTCGAGTTTCCGCAGTAAAACGACCCCACGCACATCGAACGGCGTGCCGCCAAACCGATGAACACCGACAGGCAAGGCCCGGAGATCATCATCGAAATCAGGATAGTCTTGCTGAAAGAAGATGGTCTGAAGCACCCCTGTGTAGTGCGGTGTCAAGTCGATTAACTTGGGATCGGTCTGAGGATCACGGGGCGGCCAGAATGCGGCGTCTGCATCCTTTGACACAACCGGCTGCACCCTCAATGCCTCCGCATTCAGCCGCTGGCGCCAGTAGTTGGTTGCGTAGCCCCTGACTCGTTCCTTAAAATCCAGTTTTCTGGAACCGGGATAATCGGTTTCCAGCCAGGGAAAGGTTTCCCAAATCCGCGCCTTGAAATCAAACGAGACGGTCAAAAGCCGGCGGCCATCAGGACTAAAGTTTGCGGCATTCAAACTTTCGCGATGGCCCCGCAGCTCCAGCAGCGGACGTCCATCCTTGAGGTCCCAAATCTCGGTCACGCCCTCATCGTAGCCAAACCCGGCGTAATCCGATATAGGCACCGCCAGGCGCCGGCCATCCGGACTAATGCCCATTGGCACTCCGGCCTGCGCCCGGACAGGCCAACAATGCCTCAAGCGACCCGAGGTCGCGTCCCAAATGCGGAGCTTTTTATCGATGCAGGAGGCAATGATCTGCCGGCCATCCGTGCTAAACAGGGCTGATCCTACACCAAGGGATGCCTCCTTGAGAGTGAGCAGGCATTTACCCGTTTTGACCTCCCAGACTTTGGGGGCTTCACTCACGGCACCACTCACGAGCCGGGAACTCGTTCGGTCAAAGTGAAGCTCAACCACCCCATAAGGCGACCTGTTGGTGTGCGCAACGATGGTGTGCGCTTGTACCGAATTGGCCTCCCAGATGGTGATATTGCCACCCAAGTCACCGGCGGCGATCCAGCGATCATCCGGACTGACGGCGACCGAGAATAAGGCGTTCGTAGGTCCGCGGAGCGTCCTAACCAAAGTTCCTGTTTTGGCATCCCATACCCTCGAGAATTTCTCATTCCCCACCGAAATGACACGCTGACCATCGGCACTGAAAACCGCCATTAACGCAGCATGAAGGCGCGAGGAAAAGGTCAGGACTTCCTGTCCATTGGTAGTGTCCCAAATCTTCAAAGGATAACCAAAACCCGCTAGAGACACATACCTGCCGTCAGGACTGAACGCGGGCCCCCAAACGCAGCTGCCGACCCAGAGCACTTCGCGCCCAGCCGTGGCACTCCAGATCTTCACCCAGCCATCAGGACTGGCCGTTGCGATCCGGCGTCCGTCCGGGCTAAAGGCGGCGCGCTCGATCATCACGAGATGGCCGCGCAAGGTGTGTGATTCTTCTCGCTTCGCCAAGTCCCAAACCGTCGCGATTCGCTCGCTGCTGAGTGCCACCAATCGTCGGCTATCCGGACTAAAAACCGCCTGCTGGATGCGTTGCGGTAAAGCGAAGAGTTCCTCGCCGGTGTCTGCTTGGTAAACACGGGCCGTGCCCTGTTCGCCCGCAGTGCAGAGAAAGCGCCCATCCGGACTGAAAAAAACTCGTCGATAAATGACGGGCTGAGCCGCTTTGACGGCGCCCAGCTCATGCGTCTGACGGCCTCCCGACCAGAGCGCCACCTGGTTCCGGCTGTCAATCGTCGCGAGGTGCTGGCCGGATGGATCGATAAATAACGCCCGATATTCAGGCAGTCCTTTTTGGAATGGGGGCAGCTCGGCGCGCTTCTCAATGTCCCAAAACCGAATGACATCCTGTGACTTGAGGATGAGTTGCTGACCATCAGGCGTGAATTGGAGGGCTTGGATCTCCTCGGAGAGATTGGTCAAGCCAAACAGCTCATGGCCGGATGACGTTTCCCAGACTTCCACTCCCCGATCTCCGGTGGCTGCGGCGAGGCGTTGGCCATCAGCGCTGTAGGCCAGATGAATCACTGGGGCAGCCATTTCTTTGAAGGCTTCACCTCGGAACGGTTTTGCTCCAGTCGCGAACACGCTCTGTTGACGGCTGGATGCTGGTTGGTTGGTGACTGGTTGGCGCGCGAGCGCCGGCATATCCCGTAGGCGCAAGACGCCGTTGGTCATGCCCAGGGCAAGTTGCTGACCATCCGGGCTGAAGGCCCAACTCGTTACCGGATTGGTTGCATCCCCGAACACCCACACTAAATGGCCGTCGGCCGGATCCCAAACCTGAAAGCGCCCATCCGTTCCGTGAGTGACCAGTCGCGTGTTATCGGGACTAAAAGCCAATCCCAGAAAGGCCGATAATGGCTGATAGGTGCTCGGGCGGTTCGAGTAAGCCGACAGGCTTAGGATCTCCTGATGACACTGGTTGAGCAGCCAACCCCATTCCCAATGCCGGAACCGGGACGGGCACTGGACCAACTGGGTCAGCGCTTGATCTATGATCCCATCCCGAATGTATTTATCAGCCAGCGCAATGCTCGTGTAGTAGTTCTCCTGCTGGCGCACCATTCTAATCCGCCAGGCTGCTGTCAACGATCCAGCCACCAGGATTAGAACCAAGGCCCCGGTCAGACTCGCCAGGGCGGGTTTTCGCCGGCACCACCGCCAGCTCCGTTCCACGACGCTTGCCCGGCGCGCGCGGATTGGTTCGTCCCTAAGCCACCTCTTCAATTCCTCCGCCAGTTCCAACGCGGAAGCATACCGTTTCTGGGGATCCTTGTTCAGGCACTTAAGACAAATGGTATCCAGATCTCGGGGGACATCAGGGTTTCGCATCGACGGTCGCGGTGGTTCTTTTTCCAGCACCTGATGGATCGTTGCGGCGGTGGTCGGCGCGTCGAAGAGCTTCTCGCCCGTCAGGACTTCCCAGAGGATGGCGCCCAGGCTGTAAATGTCTGCCGACAACGTCGCGTCCCGGGTATGCCCTGCCGCTTGTTCAGGCGCCATGTAATTAGGTGTGCCCAGGGTCGCATGGGTCAAGGTCAGGCCGCGAGGATCGAACAGCAGCTTGGCCAGGCCAAAGTCGGTCACATGCGGCTGGCCCTCAGCGTCGAGCAGGATGTTCGCCGGTTTCAGGTCGCGATGCAGCACGCCTCGCTGATGGGCGTAGTGGACGGCCCGGGCTACAGTCGCCACCAGCCGGGCCGCTTCCTTCTGGGGCAGGGATCCCTTCTGCTTGAGCATATGGGCCAGGTTGGGGCCTTCCACCAGCCGCATGCTGTAGAAGTGTTGGCCTTGGTGTTGGCCGACCTCATAAATCGGCACGATATGCGGATGATTCAGACACGCGGCTGTCTGCGCCTCGATTTGAAATCGTTGCACAAAATCCGCCGAAGCCAGAGGCCCCGCGAGGATCACTTTTACCGCCACGTTCCGGTTCAGGCGGCGCTGACGCGCCTTGAAGATCACTCCCATGCCCCCGCGCCCGATCTCGCCCAGGAACTCATAATCGCCAAAACCCCGTGGGGTCTCATTGCCTTCAAGAGGCGGTTGGATGTGGAATTTCGCCAGCCAATCTCGATCGAGAGTAGCATCCGAACTCAGTTCCTCGTCATCAGGCGTCAGACACGCCTGCATGACGCAGGATGGACAAAGGCCGCGTAAACCTGGAGCGCCCAACTTGGACCCGCACCGCGGACAGGATTGGCTCGAGTCTGACATGGCATGCGGACGCTTATTGGTTTGGCAAGCCCTGAGTGGTCTGATTCATAACCCCTTGCCGTAACGCTAATGTATTAGTGGATTAATACACCTGAATATTACCCGAAAAGCCACCCCGAATCCAAGATTCAAATTTAAGGTCCCATCTCGATCCGGGCAAATTCGAGGCTGGATGATGAAGGTTGGATTAGTGGCATTTACGAACTGAACGGCGACAGCGATCGTCATTCTGGGAAATGTCCATAAAAGGGGCCCTTTAACTGGGAGTGAGCCCGCCTTTGCCTGTTGTCGGGCGAAAGGAGGTCAAAATCCCTCGCCGCAGCACCCCCTGTAATTTTCAAACAAGCTCTTAGAGGCACGAATCATTTGCGGACAAATGACCTGTCCTTTGAAATGCGAACAAAATACGATTTCCTTTTTTCGCGTAAGGCGGCAGAATGTCAAAAACCAGAGACCAGAACCTTTGACCGGAGGAAAGAGATGTCTAAGCCTATGACTCGACGGGGATTTATTCAACAGGCGGCGGCGGGTTCCGCCGCGATCACGTGGATGAGCGCCGGCCAGGCGCCGAGCTTATTTGCGGCGGAGGCCGCGAAACCCGCCCTGCTTGGGGGCACCCCCGTGCATCCGGGGGGATGGCCCACCTGGCCCACCTGGAGCGAATCCTGGGAGCCTGCGGTTCTCAAGGTATTACGCAGCCGGAAGTGGTTTCGGGGATCCGGCGAGACGGTGGCTGAATTTGAGGCGGCATACGCGAACCTGCTGGGTGCAAAACGATGCCTGGCGACCGCCAGTGGAACGACCGCGCTGCTGGTGGCGCTCCATGTCATGGACGTGGATGCTGGAGATGAGGTGATTGTCTCTCCCTACACGTTCATTGCCACTTATAATGTCATTTTGATCAACAAGGCTTTGCCGGTCTTCGCCGACACCGATCCCGCCACACTGACCATGGATCCGGCATCGATCGAGAGCCGGATTACGGACCGGACGCGGGCCATTCTGCCGGTTCATATCTATGGCATGCCGTGCGACATGGATCCGATCAACGCCCTGGCGAAGAAACACAAGCTTGCCGTGGTTGAGGATGCCTGCCAGGCTTGGCTGGCCGAATACAAGGGGCAGAAGTGCGGCACCTTGGGGGATTTGGGCTGCTTCAGTTTCCAGGAATCCAAACACCTGCCCGCGGGCGAAGGCGGCGCGGTGACCGGAAACAGCGATGAGTTGATTGATCGCTGCACTTCTTTTCATAATTGCGGACGCGCCTGCGGGAGTTTCAAAGGCGATAAGCCGTATTTCACCCGGGGCAGCAACTACCGGATGCAGCATTTCCAGGCGGCGCTTTTGACGCAACAGCTCGATAAACTGGTGCGGGATACTGCCGTCCGTCGCGAGAATGCCGATTATTTGACCGCCCAGCTTCGGCAAATCCCCGGCATCCAACCCGTTCGCTTGCCTGAGAACAGCCGGGCGGTGTGGCATCTCTATCCTTTCCGATACGATTCCCGGCAGTTTAGCGGGCTGAGCCGCGACAAGTTCATCCGGGCACTCAATGCGGAGGGGATACCGGCTTCGAGTGTGTATCACGAGATGTATTTCGATGGCCTGATCGACGAAGCGATCAATTCCCGTGGTTATAAGAAGCTTTTCAGCGCGGAGCGACTCAAGGCTTACCGCGACAGTTTGCAGGAGCTTAAGGGAAATCGGTTGGTTTGTCAGACAACGGTTGCGGTCACCCAGAACCTCTTGTTGGCGGAGCGCGGTGACCTCGATCACATTATCGAGGCGATTGGCAAAATTCATGCCCACAGCGCTGCCCTGGCCAAGGCCGCTTAAGGTTTCGACCGCCGAGGGTCGTGACTCGACAGGCTGGGCCGTTTGTTGAAATCGGCGATTGGGGTGAAGTTGATTGGTTATGTCTAGGCCTAGATCCATGGTGAGACAGGTTGTCGGTGATAGGGCAGAACGGGCCTTCACCCTGATCGAGCTGCTGGTTGTCATTGCGATCATCGCCATTCTGGCCAGCTTGCTATTGCCGGCCTTAAGCGGGGCGAAATCGCGGGCCCAGCGTCTCAAGTGCACCGCGCAACTCAAGCAAATCGGTTTGGGGTTCGCCATGTTTACAGCCGATCACAACGATCAATACCCACCGACAGCCTATTCCACCGGCGATTACCAATATCAATTGTCCTGGGATGATTACATTCACCGGTACATTGGCGGGGGTGCCCCCGAATCGGATCTCGTCCTCGGGATTTCGGGTGCGGTCGCCGATCCCGGCTTGATCCCGAAGATCCTGAAGTGCCCGGCGGATCGCATCGAAGTCGGGATCGAGTATGCGCCGTTTGTGCGTCGCCGCACCTATGCCATGAACTGGGCGGGGCCTTCGTTTATTGTCTCGGGCAAGAACGGAGCGTTGCCGCCTCCCAACTATGGGGTCGGGGTCTATTTTAACTTGCGAGGCACCGCCCCGGGTTCGCTGCCGGACTGGGATCCCCCAGGGTACCGGGATACCGCGGTGCAGGATCCAACCGGGACTTTGCTGTTGGTGGAATTGCCCAATGGCCGTAATGCCGCCGGAAACGATTGGCCGTCGTTTTGCGCTGGGCCGGGCCCGAATGCCCCGGGTGGATTGGATGGAAACTGTGTTCAAATCAGCAAGGCCAGTTCGCTTAATTACGGATCGATCGCCTATGGCCTTCACGCCAAGCGATTCAATTACCTCTTTCACGATACCCACGTGTCCACCCTGCGGACCCAGGACACCGTTGGCAGAGGCACGACGAATGCCCCCAAGGGGATGTGGACGATGATTTCGAGCGACTGAGGGTGCGCAACCAAGCTTAAGGCACATCAACCACCGGCTTCTGGAGGGGGAGCGGACCCGTCAAAACTGTCGGTTCAGCCAGCAGAGCATGCAGCGGCTCATCGAGCCATCCGTCACTCCCGACGGTCAGAAAGCCCCGGGCCTCAAATTTGGCCAGCCTCGAGTCATGGCCTTATTCCTGGCGCGTCTTCATCAACGGGTATTCCGACCGGGGTTGGCGGCGGCAATCGAACCCCCGTGCAAAGTCGAGGTCCCTCATCCTTTGCGCGATAAACTTCGCGAATCCTTTTTGGGCGGCGATTCATTTGATTCGAATTCCCTGAAAATCCCACGTGTGTCGCGGATGGCTTTGTGCCATATTCTGGCATGAAGAGACGTGCATTTCTGAAAGGGGCCGCTTCGACGGCGGCAATGATGGCCTATTTCCCCTCGACTTTGTCTGCGATTGAACGAGAAACGGCCCCGGGCCGGCTCGAGCGCCGATCGCTTGGCCGGACGGGAGTCAAGCTATCGATGATCGGTTTTGGCAGTTTCATGCTCAACGGCATGACTATCGAGTCCGCCGAACGGGTGGTCCGTGACGCCTTCGAGGGGGGAATAAACTACTTTGATGTGGCGCCCAGTTATGGGAATGCCGAGGAACGGCTTGGGCCGGCCTTGGAGCCCTTTCGTAAGGACGTATTCCTCGCGTGCAAGACGACCCAGCGTCGGAAGACAGAAGCCGCCGCGGAATTGGATCGATCCTTGAAACAGATGCGGACCGACCACTTTGACCTTTATCAGTTGCACGCGGTCACAGAATTAGGGGATGTCGAGACGATCTTTGGCGACGACGGCGCGATTCACGCCTTCGAAGCCGCCCGAAAGGCCGGTAAAGTGCGCTTTCTCGGTTTCTCGGCTCATTCCGTCGAGGCGGCGATGGCACTCATGGCCCGGTATGACTTCGATACGATTCTTTTTCCTGTGAACTACGCCACATGGAATGCCGGAAATTTCGGCCCGCAAGTGCTGGCTCGGGCCCAGGAGAAGGGCATGGGGATACTCGCTTTGAAGGCCATGGCCAAGGGGCCGTGGCCCAAAGACGCCAAGCGCTTCGCGTCGAATTGCTGGTATGAACCCATGCTCGATCCCGCCGAGGCCCTCCTGGCTCTGAGGTTTACTCTTTCCCATCCAGTGACCGCCGCGGTGTCTCCCGCCCACGAGCCCTGTTTGCGTCTCGCCCTGAAACTGGCTTCCCAATTTACTCCGTTGACCCTGGCCGAAACTGAGCTCCTGAAGAAAAAGGCGATGCAGACCGGCCTGATCTTCAAATACCCGCGGGACGGGTCGGCCTGAGGCAGCGCTTCGTCAGACCAGGATCAATCCTGGATGATTGCCCGTCAGGCTTTTTCCGCCGGAGGACGCGACGACAAAAGTGTTTTCCGTTCCCACCATGCCCACGCCTGGAATCCCTTTTTTGGGTTCAAGCGCCACCACCATTCCGTCGGCCAGCGGTTCATCAAAACCCTCCGTAATCACGGGCAGTTCGTCCACCTGCAATCCGACGCCATGCCCCAGGAAATTGACCCGGCGATTGCCGAATCCCATGAAGTTTTCCACAAATTCCGGTTCGAGGCTTTGCATGGTTTCCTGGAAGATTGCGGAGGGTATCGCTCCAGGTTTGAGCTGGGCCGCCAGCTGGTTTTGGATGGCCACGCAGCGTTGGTGGACTGCGATGACCTCATCGGGCAAGGGCAGGCCGAACATGTAAGTCATGGTCTTGTCGGTGATATAGCCGTCCACGCTGCATCCGACATCCACGAATACGAGATCGCCCTTGCGGAGCTTGCGTTCGCGGCTGCCCAGGACCGGGGCGGCGGGTCCGATGCCGCGGCATCCCCCCGGTCCATTGAAGCAGGTCGGATAGATCGAGTTTTCTCCAAAAGCCAGTTGTCCGACGGCGATATCGACGTTGAACATGCCAAAACGAATGATGCCCTCGTGTCCCTCCCGCACCATAAGCGAATACAGGTCGCAGGCCAATTCGGCCTCGCTGATCTCTTCGCGCAGCAAACCAGGCACGCAATCTTCGAGGATCCGCCGATGAATGGCCCCGGCCCGTTCGAGGATGGCCAGTTCGTAGGGACTCTTGACCGCTCTGATTTGGCTTATTTGGGCATCCAACGATCCGACTTCCTGGCAAGGGAAATACTTGCGAAATCGCTGGATCAATGCGAAGGGCGTCAATTCTGTTTCGAAGTGAATGACCCGATAGGAGGAGGCCGCCGGTAGTCCTTGCGCTGCATCCCGGAAGCTTTTCATGGGGCGGATATCGGGAAAGTGGGATTCGGCGCAGGCGCGTTCAACACTCCGGCGCACCCAGAACACGGCCTCCCGATCCCGTGGCACCCACAGCGCCCCATCCTGAATGGTGCCGGTGAAGTAATATTGATTGACCCGGCCCAAGAACACGGCGAACTCCCAATCGGGTTGTTCGGCATCCATCCGTGCCCGGAATCGTTTCATTCGTTCGGACAATTCTGAAAGGGGTACTTTTGTTGTCATGCGATTAAGGGCGTCATTATACGATCCAGGTGGTTAGGGAAAAGAAAAAGAACACCCCGCCACGGCGTGGGTATGCTATTGGTTTCCAATTATGGAGTGTACAGATTGCATGCAATATAAGCGATGGCACTATTGTGTCGGATCTTGGCAGTAGTGCCACCTTACCCATGATCAAGGACAAGTCGGTCGAGTTTCGTTTCAATATTGACCTAACCGCCAATACGGTGAGTGAATACTACGACAATCAACTGCTCAGCGCCCATAAGTGGCCGGCTGATTCGGGGACACCCGGGATTAACGCGTTACAGGCAGTGGACCTTGACTGGACTGCGGGCGGGCCTGTCCCGACCTTTACGAACGGATTTGAACAGCACGTTTTGTTGTTCAACAACATCAAGGCCTCCACGATCTATCGATTATTCTCTCCCGCGGTGGCCAGCGCGGCTGCGGACGCCATGCAGATCGCCGAGGTGCAGTTGTTTGGGATAGCGGCATCGGCAAGGAACACTCACACGTTGTCCGGTCGGCGGGGTGCTCTTGCGTGATGTGGATGCAAACGCTCGTCGATCCCTTCCAAGGGGCGAAGGATCTGAGTTCCTTGTTGGCAATGAAGCGGGGTCGGAATCGGTATCGGAATCGAAAGGCGAAGGATGAGCAGAGGAGACCGAGACCGCGCGGGCGTACGATTCATGCGGGACCAAGTGAATACCACGAGGGCCGAAACGATTCCGATTCCGACCCCGACTCCGATTGGAATATTTCGAGGATGAACATCCGTGGAACGGTGAATTTCTGGCCCAGATTGAATACTCTCTCGGAGGTTTCCCCTTGAACTTCGGCTCGGTTTTTCGGTAGGTTTTCTCCCAATCAGATCACAGAAAACCACGAACTCCATGAGTGTATGAAAACTGTACCAATACCCCCCATGCGCCTACGCCAATGGCTGCTTGCGTTTGTCTGCGCGAGCGCCGCAGTTGCTCTGAACGGGCAGCCTCTTATTATCGATGTCGTCGAAACCGGCGGTGACAATGAAGCCACCGATACGATTGTTGCCAAGTGGACCGGTATCACATGGAACACGACCGTGGCCAATGAACCGCTTTTAAACACCGCGGCGGGCACGCCCTATACTGTTCCGATCTTTGGGGAGGATGTTCCCTGCTACGTAGACCGCAATCATTCCTGGAACGGCGCGACCGTTGATGTGCCTTTGCCGGATTACCTGGTTGGGGGCGACTACATCATGAGCGGCAACGACAACCGGGATAATGCCGATTATAAACTGGTTGTGACCTTGTCCGATGCGGCGATCGTTTATCTCCTGATCGACAATCGATATCCGGATGGCGACAACACCACGCCTCCGAATTATGCCGAGGGCCTGGATCCGACGGGTTGGACCACCGGCCTGGCCTGGATGGGGACGGAAGGCTTTCAGCCGGTGTTCACCGGCGCGAATCGCAATCTCGATCCCAGCATGCCGGACGAAGTGGGCGTGGACGAGGGCGGCAACGGCACCGGGCCGGGAGGAGACATTCAACAGTGGTCTACAGTCTATTCGAAGACCCTGTCGGGTCCCGGCACGTTCACGGTATATCAGCCAGATAACGCGAGTCGCAACATGTATGGGGTGGTGGTCAAACGGCTGCCGAATTCGGTCAATAACCCCCCCGAGGTCAGCGGCCTGACGCCGGCGAACAATACGCTGTTTCATCCGGCGGCCAACGGCCTGAGTTTCACCGCTACCACGGTTTCTCCCAATACGATCGCGACCGGGAACATCAAGCTCTACCTCAACGATACCGATGTTTCGGGCAATCTCACGATAGGCGGCACTGGCACCAGACGGACGGCTTCCTACAGCACCCTGCAGGCTGACACCCTGTACGCGGCTCGGATTGTGGTGTCCGATCAGGCGGGACGCACCATGACCAACGCCTTCACCTTTGACACCTTCAGTGCAACGACCGCTGTAGCCATCGAGGCCGAAGATTACAATTACGAAGGGGGCAAGTTTGTGGCCGCACCCACCCCGGGCGGCTATGCCAATCTATTGGGCACGCGCGATATCGACTTTCATAATAACAATCGGACTACCCCCAATACAGTTTATCGCTCTGGGGATTACGCTTTAATGGCGGTGACGACCGATGTGGCGCGCAAAGCCTTCGCCGACGCCGGCGCAACAGACCACCAGCTCACGACCCTCCTCGCCGGGGATTGGTGGAATTACACCCGATCGCTTGCGGACAACACTTACCGCGTTTACCTCAGGGGATCGAGTGCCCTATCACAACGCGTCCGGCTGGACCGTGTCGGGGGTAATCCGGCCAGCGCCAATCAAAGCGTGGCCGCCCTGGGCACTTTTGTCGTGGGTCCCGGCACCGCGTCGTTCACCTATGCGCCGCTCGCGGATGCCTCTGGCAATCCTGTTGTGGTTCGACTTTCCGGGAACACGACCCTGCGGTTAACCGCGCTTGCGGCGTCGGTCAATCTCCAGCTCAACTACCTGTTGTTGGTGCCCACCACGACTCCCGCCAGTGGACCTTACCTCGCCTCGGCGACTCCCGCTCCTGGAGCCGATAATGTCGCGCCGGATGCCAACCTAATCCTGGAGTTGTCGAATGGCAGCGCAACGGTGAACGAGTCCAGCGTCGTCCTTAGCCTGAACGGGAAGGACGTCACCTCGAGTGCGGTAAAGACTCCGTCATCCGACGGCCTGATTGTCACGTATGATCCGCCTGGCCTGTTGGATTTGGCATCCACGCAAACGGTCCGGCTGATGTTCGGCGACACAGGTGGCGCCTCGGCGGCCTATGAATGGAGCTTTACGACGGTTTCAAGTCTCGTCACGATTCCCGCCAATTTCGGGACGCCAGTGGGATCGGGTCAAGGCAGTGGATTCAACTTCAAGATCCGAAAGGCGCCTAACACCGATTCCGTTGGCACGGCCTTCACCCTGGCCAACACGGCGGCGCGCGCCAACCAACAGCTGGCGGATCTGATCATCGATTCGGAAACGGGAATGCCTTACGTGAATGAGGCGGCGGGTCCCAACAACAACGGCGTTGGCACAACCACTCTGGTGAATTACAACCAGGATGCCACAGTCGCAAGCGGTTTCTTCCCCGCCGACGCGGCCTTCCCCTACGTCGACACGAACTATACTCCGGATCCCAACAACATCGCGATGGAGTTCACGACCTATGTGGCGTTGTCCTCCGGAATCCACCGGTTCGGGGTGCGGAGCGACGATGGTTTCCAGTTGGCCTGCGGTCCGACGGTCGCCCAGGTCGATGCCACGATGGTTCTCGGCCAGTATGAGGGCGGACGCGGCGATGGTCTGCCGGGTGGCGCGACGGAGTTTGAGTTCCTGGTCGAGGCCGACGGGGTTTATCCGTTGCGCATGATTTACTACGAAGGCAACGGCGACGCGCGTGTCGAGCTCTACTCGATGGACCGCGAGACATCGACCCGGACCTTGTTGAACGACTCGAGCGCCGGCGCGGTCAAGGCATTTACTTCACGCAGCACGCAGATCTATGTCCCGACCGTATCCATCACAAGTCCGGCCAAAAATGCGGCTTTTTCGACGGCGCCTACGAACGTGGTGATCTCGGCCAGCGCCTCGGTGACCGGCGGGCAGGTTGCCAAGGTCGAGTTCTTCGATGGGTACACGAACAAGATCGGTGAATCAGCCGGCGCGCCTTACACCATGACCTGGAATAACCTTTCGGGCGGGCGTTACACGGTGTGGGCTCGGGCGACCGATAACCGTGGCATCACCAAGGATTCCGAAAAGGTCACCTTTAGTGTGGCCTTGGTTGTTCAGGTGAACTTCCAGGATGCAACCTCCGAAGGGGTGGAAGGCTACTTGGCGGATACGGGCGAAGTGTTTGACGATCGCGGCAACGGTTACAGTTATGGTTGGGATGCCGATAACATGGCCTATGCGCGCAATCGCAACAATGCCCTCTCGCCGGACGAGCGCTATGACACCTTTAACCATTTGCAGAAAGACCTGCCCGCGGGTCGATTGTGGGAGATTGAAATTCCCAACGGCCGGTACAATGTATTCGTCGTGGTGGGCGAATCCGACAACACCGACAGCATTTATGATCTGACAGCCGAAGGTGCCACGATCGTCAAAGGAACGCCGACCGCTTCGACGCTCTGGTTCGAAACCCTGAGTGCCGTCACCGTCAGCGATGGCCGCCTCTCGCTGGGCAACGGGCCGACGGCATCAAACAACAAGCTCGCCTTCGTCGAGATCTACAGGTTGCCGGCCGAGGTGCCGAAGCCGGTTCTGAACCCACCGACTCTGTCGAACGGCGCCTTCACGGTTACGTGGAGCGGGGGGCGACTTCAGGAGTCTGGAGATATGGGGGGCCAATGGTCGGACGTTCCGGGCAGTCCCCAGGGGTCGTATACGACACCGGTGACCAGTGCCGCGCGCAAGTTTTATCGCGTGGTGGCGCCGTAGAAAAACAGGATCATTTTGCCCAGACCTAAAGTCGGGTTCCTGGCTCCGAAGACTTCACTCCGGGGCCGGGAACCCGCATTTCACAGGCTATCGGCATCACATCGTCCAACCCGAGCGGTATTCGCGCTGCAGCAACTTATTGGCATTGTCGTCGTTGGTAATGCGCATGCGGGGGCCGTCCCATGCCAGCTTTTTCTGTGCGCGCAAGGCGACATTGCCCAGCAGGCAGACCTCGGACAACAGGCCCGCGTGATCGACGAAATTGGATCCGGCCGGCGGGCCGCCCCGACAGGCGGCGACGAATTCGTAGTAATGACCCGGAGAGCGGGGCAGTGTTTTGGGGGGCTGCTTGTAGCTTTCCATCCGCGACTCTGGGACGAGGCGTTCGCCCATGAGCTTGCCCCGATCGCCGATGTAGATAATGTCGCGCATGGGTTCGTCAGGCAGCATTTCCGGCGGACGCGGAGGCCGCAACCCGCCGTCATACCAAGTGAGCGTGACGGGCGCCAGATCGCCGCGGGCGGGGAATTCATAGCGCGCGATGACCCCCATTGGGTAGGTTTCCGGATTGATCTTGGTCGAACACGCTTCGATGCTTACCGGATGTCCCAGCTTGAGCGCCTTGAATACGGTCGATAGCTTGTGGCACCCCAGATCTCCCAGCAGACCCGTGCCGAAATCCCACCAGTTGCGCCATGTCCAGGGATGATACTCCGGATGATAAGGCCGATGCGGCGCCGGTCCCAACCACAAGTCCCACTCCAATCCATCGGGGACGGGCGGGGTTTCCTTGGGGCGTTCCTCATACAGGGAGGGTCTCCAGAACCGGGCCGGGCTCCAGACCTGCACTTCGCGCACCGACCCGATCGCTCCATCCCAGAGGATTTCGCAGATGCGGCGCGCCGATTCCTCGGCCTGTCCCATGTTGCCCATCTGGGTGGCGACGCCCGCCTGGCGGGCCGCTTCAGAGACCCGGCGCGCCTCAGCCACCGACCAGGTCAAGGGTTTTTCGCAATAGACATGCCGTTTCTTTTGAAGGGCGGCCAGCGTGATGACCGCATGGGCATGGTCAGGCGTGGCAATCATCACGGCGTCCACGTCTTCGCGGGCCAGCAGTTCGCGATAATCGGCATAGGCCGCACAGCCCTTGTATTGGCCGGATCGTTGGTGTTCTCCGTAATGTTTGTCCACCGTCCGGCGGGCGGGTTCGCGGCCAGCCTTGCGTCGTTCCTTGCCTTGTCCCCAATACCACGACAAGTAACCGCCGCTCTCCCGGTTGACATCGCAAACGGCGACGACCTGGATTTCGGGGAACTTGAGAAAGGCATCGAGATTTTCGGTTCCCTGGGATCCGAGGCCGATGCAGGCCAGCGTGGTCTTGTCACTGGGCGCCACCTGGCCAGCGCCACCCAGGACGTGCCGGGGCACAATCGTCAGCGCCGCGACGGCCGCCGTGCGGCCAAGAAAACGACGACGGGACAGACCGAAGCCTTGTTTTTTGAAATCGGATGGGTTCATCGATCATCTCCTGGTTCTGAGGGCGCGGCTGGGTGTCCCTTCTTCAGCCGGTCAGACAGCCCTCCGTCTCCCGACGGCGGAATACCGAACGCACGGCTTGTGGTGGACGCTGCCCTTGCGCGTAACTTGTGGAACATGAAGCTGATTCTGATCCCCCGAGCCCTGGTGTCAAACATCTTACTCAGCAGACTGCAAGATCGATGACTAATGAATGGCCACAAAAGACTCAAAATAAATGCATTTTTGAGGCTATCCAGCTGTCTTCTATCCTGCGGACTCCTCTGCAATACGAAGGTCCTGAAATATTGAGAGCGCATTTGTGGGATTCCGGGTGGGAGGGCGTGTTGGATCGCTGGAGGCGGTCTTCGGTACCCTGGCTTGAGTTCCCCCCATCGTGCCATGTACAATCCGAGAATATCCGAAGCCCGCAAGCTCGATGAAAAAGTCTGTGTTCACTCGAATTCTCGCGATGGCCATCCTGGCGATGCCATGGACGGTTGGTGCCGCGACCCTCACCGTGTTTGCCGCCGCCAGCCTGACGGACGCTCTGAAGGCGATTGCCGATCTCTACGCAACGCGAACCGGCGACAAGATCGTATTCAACTTTGCGGCGTCGGGTCCGTTGGCGCGGCAGATCGAGGAAAGCGCGCCCGCGGACATCTTTTTCTCCGCGGACGAGGTCATGATGGACAGGATTGAGAAGAAAGATTTAGTGGTGAAGGGAACGCGTCGAAGTCTGCTTTCGAACTTGCTTGTGGTCGTGACGCTGGCGGACAGTTCAATCGCGATCGATTCAGCTCGGGACCTGGCGGCTGCGGGAGTGAAAAGGCTCGCTCTAGGGGATCCGCGAACGGTTCCGGCAGGCAATTATGCGAAGGTGTATCTGACGAAGCTCGAGCTTTGGGGCGCGGTGGAGAAGAAGATGATTCCCTGCGAAAACGTTCGGGCGGTGCTGGCGGCGGTCGAATCCGGGAATGTGGATGCCGGCATGGTGTATCGGACCGACGCCAAGATCTCCCGGAAGGTGAAGGTGGCGTTTGAAATACCCCGTTCGGAAGGCCCGGCGATCCGTTATCCGGTGGCGAGGGTGAAGGGTTCGAGGCAATCGGAAGCCGCAGGGAAGTTCCTCGAGTATCTGGCCGGGAACGAGGCGGGGAGAGTGTTCGAAAAGCATGGATTCATCCTCTTGTCCAATGAATCTGGAACGTGAAGCATGCCTGGGAATTGGACTAATGCACCGAAGGATAAGGCCCAAAGTGAAACGCATTATTAGAAGTGCCCTGAACACCAAGGAGAAGTGTGACGGCTGAGGAATGGCAATTTATTTATTTCAGCGCCGCGATGGCGTTACTAAGCACGGTCTTCATCCTGCCGGGCGGTTTGGGATTGGCCTGGCTGATGGCGAGGCGCCAGTGGCGCGGCAAGGCCATTGTGGAGACCTTGGTTTCGTTGCCGCTCGTGCTTCCGCCGGTTGTGACCGGGCTGGTGTTGCTGAGACTCTTGGGCCGGCGGGGGCCGTTTGGCCGGTGGCTGTACGAACGGTTCGATGTCGAGATTGTGTTTACCTGGAAGGCGGTCGTGTTGGCGCTGGCGGTGATGTCGCTGCCGTTGTTTGTGCGGGCGACGCGGACGGCGATCGAGGAGGTGAACCCGCGTTTCGAGCAATTAGCCCGAACGCTGGGCGCGGGGGAATGGCGGGTCTTTTTCACCATCACGCTGCCGCTGGCGCGCCGGGGGGTGCTGGCGGGCATGCTCTTGGCTTTTGCGCGGGCGTTGGGCGAGTTCGGCGCCACGATCATGGTGGCTGGCAATATCCCGGGTCAGACCACGACGCTTTCGGTTGCGATTTATCATCATGTTCAACTGGGGGAGGATGGTCATGCCTGGACGCTGGCGGCGGTGGCGGCCTTGATCGCGTTTGCCGCGGTCTGGGGGAGTGAACTTTTATTGCGCCGACGCAGGCCATGAACACCGGACTCAGCGCCAGTTTTACAAAGCGGTTTGATAACGGACCGATGATTTGCGTGGAAGCGCTGCGAACCTCGGAAAAGGGGGGCGTGACGGTGTTGTTTGGCGCCTCCGGCGCGGGCAAGACGACCGTGTTGCGTTGTTTGGCCGGACTCGAGAAACCGGACGAGGGCCTGATCCGATTTGGCGACGAGGTTTGGTTCGAGGCTTCGAGGAAGCATTCGCTGCCTGCCCGACTGAGGCATGTTGGATTCGTGCCGCAAGATTACGGATTGTTTCCGCATCTGAGCGTGGAACAAAACATTGCCTATGGTTTGCATGGCCTGGCTTTGGCCGATCGTCGGCGGTTGGTGGCCGAGATCCTGGACTGGATGGGCCTGGCGGGAATGGAGAAGCGTTTGCCAGGCGAACTGTCCGGGGGCCAGCAGCAGAGGATCGCCCTGGCCCGCGCCCTAGTGCGGCGCCCGCGTCTCCTCTTGCTCGATGAACCGCTTTCCGCCCTGGACGCGCCGATGCGTGTGCGTTTGCGCGGCGAGCTTCGCGGATTACTGATACGGTTCAATGTGCCGACGTTGCTGGTCACCCACGACCGCCAGGAGGCGCTGGCCTTGGGCGATCATCTGGTGGTCATGCACGAGGGACGCGTCGTTCAGCAAGGCGCGGTTCCCGAGATTTTCAGCCGGCCCAGCAGCCTGGCGGTCGCGGGCATCGTCGCGGTCGAAACCATACAACCGGGCCATGTCGTTCATTTCGGCGAAGGCTTGGTCCAAGTTAGTGTGAAGAACGCATCGGTCACCGCCCTGGCAGAAAATTTACCTGCCGATGTCCGCACCGTTTTTGTCTGTATCCGGGCGGAAGACGTGATCCTGAGCCGGGGCGAGGACGACCGGAGCAGCCCGCGCAATCATTGGGCGGGCGTGGTCCGGGCGTTGTCTCGAGAAGGCCCCCTGGTTCGGGTGGATCTGGACTGCGGATTTCCGCTGGCCGCCCTGTTGACCAAGCAAGCCTGCGACCAGATGGGCTTGGCCGAAGGCGAGCGTGTCTTTGCGCTGGTCAAGGCCCCGCACATTCACCTGATCCCTCGAGAGGCCTGAGGCGTTTATCGAGGTGAAGCCCAGCCACCGAGGCCGAGACCGAGGTTGCATCGCGAAGTCCGCGGAGGATACCCAGGGATTTGGACAAGAATTTTTCTCGCCTCGTTGCTTGAACAGGACGGGATTGTTCGATAAAACCATGAGTTGAAATCCATATGAATCGTCGACATTTTCTCAAACGCGCCGCGCTGGCGGCCGGTGCGTTATCGTCGGTCCGGATGGCGCCGGGCCTGAACCTGCTGGCTGCGAACGGAGGCGGCGGGAAGCTGCGTTACGCCCTGATCGGCGGCGGAGGGCGGGGCATGACCCATTTGGGAGCCGCGGTCAATGAGACCCTGGTGGCGCTGGTGGAGGTGTCGGATCCTCGGGTGGGAGCCGTCAAGAAATGGCTTCAGAGCAAGAATCAGGATCCCGAAAAAGTGCGGGTGTATGTCGATTATCGGAAGATGTTCGACGAAATCGGCAAGGAATTGGATGCCGTGTTTATTGCCACTCCGAACCATCAGCATGCCTTGCCGGCAATCATGGCCATGCGACTGGGGATCGGGGTTTATTGTGAGAAACCGGTTTGCCGCGATATTGCCGAGGCCCGGCAATTGCGCGAAATGGCGCAAAAATTCAAGGTCCCCACCCAAATGGGCAATCAGGGGCATTGTGACGAAGGCTACCGCAGACTGTGCGAATACATCTGGGCGGGCGCCATCGGCAAGATTACCGAGACCCATAGCTGGACCGACCGCGCCAACGGCGGCGTGGGACAGCGGCCGCCGGTCGAACCGGTTCCGGCGGGGTTGCACTGGGACGAGTGGATCGGGCCGGCGCCGTATCGTGATTACCATTCGGACCTGCATCCGCATGAATGGCATGGCTGGTATGATTTTGGCAACGGTTCGATCGGCAACATGGGGTGTCATGTGCTGGATGGCGTGTATTGGGCCCTCAAGCTGGAGCATCCCACCAGCGTTGAAGCCGAGGAAATCCGCGGGGGCAGTGACGAGCGTTATCCCACAGGCAGCCGGATTCGTTGGGATTTTCCGGCCCGGGGAGACGCGCCTCCGGTGAAGGTTTATTGGTATGAAGGCTTGAACAAAACGACCACAGCCGAGCCAGTGGGCGGGCTCCGCAAGGCCGTTGGCGAGGCCCGGAACTTGCCGTCCTTACTCAAGGAATTGCGCAAGAAATATCCTGAGGAAGACCTGGATAGCGGGGACAGCGGCACGCTGTATGTCGGGGAGAAGGGGATCATTTATACGGGCACGTATGGCCAGGACATGCACGTGGTGCCATGGGACTCGATGAAAAAGACGCCTGTGCCGCCCCAGAGCCTGCCGCGTTTCAAAGAGGGCGTTTTCAAGAATTTCATCGAGGCCTGCCGAGCGCGCAACACCGAAACGGCGGTCAGTTTCGAGTATGGAACGCGCTTAACCGAATTTGCCCTCCTGGGTAATCTGGCCCAGCACGCCGGCGAAAAAAGAAAGATCGAGTGGGACGGCCCGAATATGAAGGTCACAAACATGCCGGAACTCAATGCCTGGGTCAAACGCGAGTATCGGAAGGGCTGGCAGCTGTAGACCAGGGTGAAATGCTGAACGGTCGCCCAAGTGGAAATCATTGCCCGGAATTGTGAAACCCGGGAAGAAAAGGCGAAAACTGAGCGGGGAAGGTTCGTCGGCTGGTTCAGCTCAAAGCCCGATTTGCGCCACCGCCGGTTCCGGTCTGCCTTCGATCGGGCGTGTCCAGGTCTCCTCAATACCCGCCATGAATGGCCGCCGGAAATGGATGTTTCGGTTGGTGGCCATTGTGCTTGTTCCTCTCTTCATTGTGGGGGGGATCGAGTGGGCTTTGCGCTTGGCTGGATACGGCTATCCGACATCATTCTACTTGCCCGCCACCGTTCGCGGACAGGCGGTTTTCATCGAGAACCAAAAGTTCGGCTGGCGATTTTTCCCTCGGGAAGCCGCGAGGACACCTCGGCGGACCGTGATGGCCGCCGATAAACCGGCGGAAACGATTCGGATTTTTGTTTTGGGCGAATCGGCCGCCTTGGGGGATCCGGAACCCGATTTTGGCTTTGGCCGGATCCTGGAGGTGTTGTTGCGGGACCGGTTTCCTGGCGCGCGTTTCGAGGCCGTCAACGCGGCCATGACCGCGATCAACTCCCACGCGATTGTGTCCATTGCGGACGACTGCGCCCGGCATGCGGGCGATTTTTGGCTGGTCTACATGGGGAACAACGAGGTGGTGGGCCCCTACGGAGCGGGCACCGTGTTTGGTCCGCAGACCCCTCCTCTGGCGGTCCTGCGCGCCAATTTGTGGCTGAAGTCCACCCGCATAGGGCAAGTCCTCGAAGCCGTGCAGCGTTGGTGGCGCCGAGGCGATCAAGCGAACCGTTCCTGGGGGGGAATGGAGATGTTTGTGGATCATCAAGTGCGAAACGATGATCCCCGCCTGGCTCGAGTCTATCATCATTTCGAGAAAAACTTGAGTGACATTATCCGGCTCGGGCGGCGGTCGGGAGCCCGGGTTTTGGTGAGCACGGTCGTCGGCAATGTGAAGGATTGCGCCCCGTTTGGTTCGCTGAGTCGGCCTGGCCTGAGCGAGAACCCGACAAAGCAAAGTCAGGAGTTATTGCGCCAGGGTCTTACGTTCGAGGAGGCGGGAAAACACGCCGAGGCCCTGGCGGCTTATCAGCAGGGGGCCGCGTTGGATGATCAATCCGCCGATCTCGCTTTCTGTGTGGGGCGATCTCTATTGGCATTGGATCGGACCGCGGAGGGGAAATCGTGGCTGAATCGGGCGCGGGACCTGGACACCTTGCGGTTCCGAGCGGACACGCATTTGAATGAAATCATTATCCGCCAAGCCACGAATCGAGTTCAGCAAGGGGTGCATCTGGTCGATAGCGAGGCTCTGCTGAATGGACACAGCCCGCACGGAATTTCAGGCTGGGAGTTCGTGTCCGAGCATGTCCACTTTAATTTTACTGGCAACTACCGGCTGGCCGTTGGTTTTGCCGATCAAATTGCCGCGGGGTTGCCGGTGAAGGTTCGGGATGGGGCAAAGACAAACTCCGCGTGGCTGGACGAAACGGCTTGTGGCCGGCATTTGGCGTGGACGTTATGGAATCAGTTTGAAGTGGCGGAGGTCCTTCGGAAACGGGTGGAGTTACCGCCTTTTACGCGTCAGATCAACCATCGGGAGCATTATGTCCGGCTTGAATCGGAGGCCAAACGCCTGGGGGGACTGCTCAACAGCAACCGGATGCGGGAGATGTTGGATATATATACCGAGGCGCTGGCCCGCGCGCCGGAGGATTGGGTCCTGCATTTCAACCTGGCCAAGCTGCATCAGCGCAACGGGGAACATGGATTTGCGGTGACCGAATGGCGCAAGGTCATCGAACGGGTGCCGCACCATGAGGAGGCCTTTTATCACCTGGGCAATGCCCTGTCCCAGCTGGGGCAGGAGGCCGAAGCCATGGCTTGCTTTGAAAAGGCGATCGAAATCCTTCCGAATTTTCATGAGGCCTACAATGGACTCGGACTGGCCTATGCCAATCAGGGGCGTTACGAAGAGGCCATTGCGCTTTGCCAGACCGCGCTCCGGTTGAAGCCCGACTTTGCAGCGGCCCATGTCAATCTCGGGCTGGTGTTCAGCCGACAGGGGAGAACCGAGGAAGCCAAGAGTCATTATCGAACCGCCTTGAAGCTCAAGCCCGACAGCGCGGGGGCGTATGTGAACCTGGGCAAAATTCTCAACAGCGAGGGGCAGTTGGGCGAAGCCTCGACCCATTACCTTCACGCGCTGGAATTGGATCCCGACAATGCCTTGATCCATTTCAACTTGGGCAACACCCTGGCCAAGTTGGGGAAAGTGACCGATGCAATCTCGCACTATCGCGAGGCGATCCGTTTGAAGAGCGATTTTAGCGAGGCCCAATCCACACTGGGTTTCGAGTTGGCCCGACAAGGCAAGGATGCCGAGGCCATGGGGCATTTTCAGGAGGCGATCCGAATCAATCCGGATAATGCCGAGGCCCATCTCAATCTGGGTGTGGCTTATGCAAAACAACAAAAGATGGACGACGCCATTCATCATTTTCGGGAGGCGCTGCGCGTCGATCCTGATTATGCCACGGCGCGTCGTTACCTGGAAGCCGCCGAGAAACGGCGCCAGCGCAACTAATATAGCCCACCGTGTTTTGCCGAAGAAACCTCAGTCCTGTCATTTCAAAGTTCAGAGATCTTCAAGGAATGCTTGACGCCTTCCCAGGCCAAGAGTGATTCTACATTTACTGACGCGCTCATCGCGTTCAGTCCAAGGGTCCGGCGGCGCCAGTGCCGTTGGAGGACAACCCGGGTGGTCGGGCCGCCATCTGAACCATTGAATTGCCTTGACGCAATGACGCTTCAGATTAAACGGCGGCGGGCGGAGTATTTGCCCTACCGTGCGAGGTCCTGCCTCGATTCCCATGGGTTGCCGGCAGGGGGGGCTCGGCGCGTGGCAAGGCGATTCATTTCGCCTGATCCACCGCATGAATAAACAGCATGGTTACGAACTGATTGCTTACGGCATTGTCCTTGCCGGTCTGAGTTATTTGGCGTATCGCCTGGCGCCGGCTCTCACCCGGATTACCCTGATCACGGGTCTGGCGGGCGGCGCGTTATGTCTCATCTGGGGCATGAGAACCATCCTGGGCAACACCAAGAAAGTCCTGCCTCTGCTGACGCTTATTCCCGTCAGTTTTATCCTGCTTTCCCAGGCGGTTTTAAGCTGGGCAGGAGGGCATTTGGACGTGCCCGGACGGCGCATGGCTGCGCTCGTGATAACAGTGCTGACGGTGTTTTCGATCGGCACGTTGATGATGATCGTCTGCGCGGGAATTGTGTTTGACGAACCGTCTGGAGGGGCGGCAAAGGACAAATCCGGGCAGATCCCCGCGCCCAAACGGCCGGAAGCCAAATCGAATCCCATCCAGCCCTGATGAACAGCGGCCGTATCGCGGGGATTATTCTGCTGACGGCTGCGTTGCACATTGTGGTTCTGAGCGTTGTTTTCGGTTTCCGGCACGTGGGCTACATGGGGGCGGCGACCTTCAGCGGGACACTGATATGGGGTGGATGCTTCTTCCTGAATGAGGGGAACCGTCCCGCAGGTTTCGCGGCGGGTATCGTGGTTGGATTGGCCGTGCAGCAAGTGGTCTATCAAGCCTGGAGGGTTGAACTCCCGGGCTTTTGGTGGTCGTTGATCCTGTTTTTAGCGCTGCACGTTTTGGTCGCCTTTGGTTTGGGGAGGATCGCTCCGTGAAACGTGACGGTGAAAAAGAAACCGTCCAGGAGTAGATTTATCCAGATAGAGCGGGCTGCATTCGCCTTGCGCAGTGGTTCGGTAACAGATGGATTTTATGCGACTCGTCATTGTTTCCAACCGGTTGCCATTCAGCGTTTCTCTAAAGGGGGGGCAACCACGGTTTCGGGTCAGTACCGGCGGACTGACCAGTGGCTTGTGGAGCTACTTGGATCCTGGATCGGCCGCCGGGGAGGCGCGTCCGGATTACGTCTGGGTTGGATGGCCGGGCGGGGGCGTGACCGAAGAACATCAGCCGGCTGTGACCGAGTATGCCCTCTCCAGGTTCAAAGCGGCGCCCGTATTCCTTTCGGATGAAAGCATGGAACGTTTTTACCAGGGTTTTTGCAATAAAACGCTTTGGCCGTTGTTTCATTACTTCCCCTATCTGACCCGTTACGAGTTGGAGTATTGGGAAGAATACAAGAGAGCGAACCGGGCTTTTGGGGACGCCGTGTTGAAGATCCTCCGACCCGATGATGTATGCTGGGTGCACGATTATCAGCTCATGTTGCTGCCCCGGCTGATTCGCGAACGGTTTCCGGATATGCCCATCGGGTTTTTTCTCCATATCCCGTTCCCCTCTTTCGAAGTGTTTCGGTTGCTGCCGGTGTCCTGGCGGACCGAGATCATCGAAGGACTGTTGGGGGCAAGCCTGATTGGTTTTCATACGCACGACTACACGCGGCACTTCCTGGGTTGTGTGTTGCGGATTTGCGGATACGAGCACCAATTGGGGCATCTGACCTTGAGGGACCGTGTTATCAAAGTGGACACCTTCCCGATGGGGATTGACTATGGCAAATTTGAGCGGGCAGCCGGTGCGCCAACGACGGAGGAGCGAGTGGGGGAACTGCGGCGGAGGTGCGCCGGACGGAAGGTGATCTTTTCCGTGGATCGGCTCGACTACACGAAGGGTCTCATCAATCGGCTCTGTGGTTACGAGTTGTTTCTGAAGCGGAATCCCGGCTGGCGTGGCAAGGTCGTATTCGTTTTCTCGGTGGCTCCCTCCCGCACGGGGGTTGAAACCTATCAGGCCATGAAGTTGGAGATCGAGCAAATGGTGGGGCGCATCGCCGGCGCTTTTGGCACCGTTCATTGGACCCCATTGATCTATCAGTATCGCACACTTTCCTTTAATGAAATTGTGGCGATGTACCGCCTTTGCGATGTGGCGCTTATTACGCCGTTGCGGGATGGCATGAACCTGGTCGCCAAGGAGTTTCTCGCCTCGCGCCCCGATCAGACCGGGGTGCTCATTCTGAGTGAAATGGCGGGCGCAGCCAAGGAATTGGGGGAGGCCATCATTATCAGCCCCTTCCATTATGGCGAAATTGCGACGGCGATCGAGCAGGCTCTGGCGCTCCCCAACGATGAAGCGATCAAGCGCAACCAGATTCTTCAGGAACGACTGCGGCGTTACGATATCAACCGGTGGGCCTCCGAGTATATCCAGGCTCTGCTGGAGACGCAGACAATGGAGGCAGCCTGTCGGGCGCGATCTCTCACAGGCAAGGCTCACAACACGCTGGTTCAGCATTATCGAAACGCCACCCGTCGCGCGTTGTTGTTGGACTATGATGGCACGCTGGTGCCTTTTGTTGGCCACCCTCAGCATGCCCGGCCCGACGCGGAATTACTGGCCTTGCTCGAGGCTTTGGGGATGGGGGAAGGGAACGAAGTCGCGATTGTCAGCGGGCGGCCCCGCGGGGATCTTGAAGACTGGTTTGGACGCCTGCCGCTGGCCTTGGTGGCCGAACATGGCGTATGGATACGGCCCCGGGGGGGCGAGTGGCGCATGTTGCGGGCTCTTTCCACCCATTGGAAAACCCAGATCCGCCCCATTCTCCAGCTTTACGTCGACCGGTTGCCGGGCGCCTTGTTGGAGGAAAAGGAGTTCTCTTTAGCCTGGCATTACCGTCGTGCGGATCCCGAACAGGCTCCAGTCCGCGCAAAGGAATTGCTCGATGACCTGGCCGACTACACTCGGAACATCGATGTCCAAGTGCTGGAAGGAAACAAAGTAATCGAGGTGCGCAACACCGGAATTACCAAAGGATCCGCCGCGATGGAATGGCTGGGAGGACAAACCCCCGAGTTTATTCTGGCCATCGGCGACGACTGGACGGATGAGGATCTTTTTCAAGCCTTGCCCCCCACGGCTCATTCCGTGCGGGTCGGATTGGGGCGTACCGCGGCAAAGTACCATCTGGCCAGCCACATGGCGGTGCGCCGTTTCCTGCGAGAATTCAACGAAACTGTTCCCTCGAAAAGAAGCTGACATGGTGTGGTCATGAATACGGACAATCGTGCAGGGCTGGACCCGGATCGTTTCTGGTACAAAACCGGCGTCATCTATGAGCTTCATGTCCGGGCCTTTTTTGACAGTAACGGTGACGGCATCGGTGATTTCCGCGGCTTAACGGGCAAGCTGGACTACTTGAAGGATCTAGGGGTGACTGCTCTCTGGCTTCTTCCGTTCTATCCCTCGCCGTTGCGAGACGACGGGTATGACATCGCCGACTATCGGAACATCCATCCCGACTACGGATCGCTCTCGGACTTTAAGTTTTTCTTGCGCGAAGCCCATCGACGGGGTTTGCGCGTGATTACCGAGCTGGTTCTTAACCACACCTCGGATCGGCACCCGTGGTTTCAGCGGGCCCGCCGCGCAAAGCCGGGCAGTCGCTGGCGGAACTTTTATGTCTGGAGCGATACGACGGAGAAATATCGTGATGCTCGGATCATTTTCGCGGACCTCGAGGTTTCCAACTGGACCTGGGATCACGTGGCCCGGGCTTACTTCTGGCATCGCTTCTTCTCGCACCAACCGGATCTGAATTACGACAATCCGGAAGTCTTCGACGAGATGATGAAGGTCTTGGATTTCTGGCTGGAGCTCGGCGTGGACGGTTTTCGTTTGGATGCTGTGCCCTACCTGTTCGAACGCGACGGGACGGGCTGCGAGAATCTCGCGGAAACTCACGAGGCCTTGCGGAAGCTGCGCGCTCATGTCGATCAAAAATATGGCGACCGCATCTTGCTGGCCGAGGCGAATCAATGGCCGGAAGACGCGGTCCAGTTTTTTGGCAAGGGCAAAGGCGACGAGTGTCACCTGGCCTTTCATTTCCCGCTGATGCCAAGGTTATTCATGGCGTTGCGCATGGAGGACAGGACGCCGGTCCTGGATATTCTGGATCAGACTCCGTCCATTCCCGAGACCGCACAATGGGCATTGTTCCTTCGCAACCATGACGAGTTGACTCTGGAGACCGTCACGGACGAGGAGCGAGATTACATGTATCGGATGTACGCCCATGTTCATCAGGCCCGGCTCAACCTTGGCATCCGGCGCCGGCTCGCGCCGTTGCTGGGCAACGACCGTCGGCGCATCGAACTGCTCAACGCCCTTCTCTTCTCCCTCCCGGGCACTCCGGTGCTCTATTACGGAGATGAGATCGGGATGGGGGACAATATCTTTCTGGGAGATCGCAACGGGGTTCGCACTCCGATGCAGTGGAACTCGGACAAGAATGCCGGATTTTCCCGCGCGAATCCCCAGGCCCTCTATCTGCCGATCATTTACGACCCGGAATACCACTATGAGGCTGTGAACGTGGAGGGCCAGTTGTCGAATCCCCACTCGCTGCTTTGGGGGATGCGCCGGCTTCTGGCGTTGCGAAAGAAATGGCGGGCGCTCGGAGAAGGCGCCTGCGAGTTCCTCCATCCCGATAACCGAAAGATCCTGAGCTATGTGCTCCGCGATCAGAAGGAAATCCTGTTGGCGGTGATGAACCTCTCCCGCTTCGCTCAATACGTGGAACTCGATCTGTCCGCATTCCGGGGCTGTCTGCCGGTCGAACTGTTTGGCCGCACGAAATTCCCCGCAATCACCGAGAAGCCCTATGGATTGACCCTCGGACCGCACAATTATTACTGGTTTTCCTTGGAGCCGAGGCCCGGTCCCGCCGAGGTTGCCTCGGATGCGCGCCCGGGATTGCCCGCGCTGGCTGTGGATGGCGATTGGTCGGACGTGCTGCGGAAGGAAACCCAAGCGTTGTTCGAGGCCCTATTGCCAGACTACCTTCGAAGCCAGCCGTGGTTCCTTGGAAAGGAGGCGCTTCTCAAGCAAACCCTCATTCAGGACATCATCTCGATCCCGGCTGGCGATCCCCCGGCGGGTTTCATCCTGCTGGTGCGGGTTGAATACGTGAACCGCGATCCGGAGGCCTATTCCCTGCCGATTGCCTTCGTGACAGCCGGTGATGCCGGCCCATTGCGAAACGGGTTTTCTTGGCTCATCCTCGCCGAACTTACCCTGCGGAACGGGCGGTCCGGAGTGCTCTGCGACGGCATGGGCAGCCCCGCGTTCTGCCACGCTCTTCTGGAGATGGTGTGGGGCCGGCGTCACAGCAAAGGGATTCAGGGCGAGTTGGCGGGGTCGCGCACTGCCGCCCTTCGCCGATTCCTGGCTGACGTGGAGCCTTCAAGGATCCCCATCACCAAGATTGATCCCCAACAGTCGACGGTTTGTTACGGGGAGAAAGTCGTGATCAAGCTCTTTCGCCGTCTCGAAGCGGGCGTCAATCCAGACCTTGAAATCGGCCGGTTCCTTGCGGAGAAAGCGTTCCCCAACGTGCCAGGGTTTTTGGGCGCCCTGGAATACTTCAAGGAAAACGAGGGGGAATTCGACCTTGCCATGGCGCAAGGTTTTGTGGCAAACGCGAAAAATGCCTGGACGACCGCCCTGGACACCCTCGGGCGTTACTACGACCGGGTCGGAATCCTTCGTGTGAAGGGCGAGGAAGCCCCGGTCGGCAGTGGGGATCTTCTCCGCCTGAGCGGCCAGGAAGCTTCCCCCGCAGTCCAAGAAGTCATTGGAACTTATCTGGAGTCTGCGCGCCGGCTGGCTGAGTGCACCGCAGCCTTGCACATGACACTGGCCTACGAGACCGACGATGCCCGCTTTGTTCCTGAACCGTTCACGCCGCACTACGTTCGTGGATTGTTCCAATCTATGCGCACCCTGGCCACGCATAGCTTGCGAAGGCTGCGAAAAAACCTGAAAGCCATCCCCGGCGAGGCTGTGCCGACCGCCGAACGCGTTTTGGAACTGGAAAGCGAATGGATCCGCCGTTATCGGCGATTGTTTGAGTGCGGCACTCATGCCCAGCGTATTCGCATTCATGGTGATTATCATCTCGGGCAAATCCTCTGGAACGGAAAGGACTTTCATGTTCTCAATTTCGAGGGAAAACAGGGATTGCCGTTGAGTGAACGACAGATTAAACGTTGCCCACTTCGGGATGTGGCGGGGATGATTTACTCGTTTCAGCAAGTTGCCTATGCGGGTCTGGATCAGCACGTGGAGCGGGGCAGCCTGTCCCTGGAACGCGTGGCGTTGTCTGAACCTTGGGCGCGTTTCTGGCATCAGTCCGTGAGCGGGGCTTTTCTCCGAAAATATCTTGAAGAGATCGGCGCCTCGGAATTGCTTCCTCGAAAATCCGAGGAACTCCGGATCATGCTTCACGCTTATCTGCTCCACAGGGCGATGGAAGAGCTTGGCGAGGAACTCGATCACCGCCCAGACCGCCTCAGAATTACTCTTCAGGAGATGCTCCACTTCATGGTCGAGAACCGATAAAGCCGGCCCTTCGGGGAGACGGTCCGTATCAGCCGCCTGAGGAACGGCGGAGCCCCGGGTGAGGAAGCTCACGTTCTTCAAAATCCCAAGCGTCACGGATAACTGACAATCGTGCGCAGGCTCTTTTCAAAACAATCGTCTTGAACCGAAGATGAACTCAGCTGAATCTGGGGATCCGGTGATGCTGTATCCTGGTGAATACTTGCTAAGGTTGCCCCGGCAGACGCGAGCCGTGCTGCAAACCTGTCTCTATGGTCTCGGAGCGGGAATGGCGACGGTGGCATTCCAGCTGGGGATCAACTGGGTTTATCAGTTAGGCCTGGGCACGTTGTCCCACCGGTCGATGGGAGTGTTTATGGTGGGGAGCTTTGTGGGCATCGTCAGCTCATCCCTCGCAGTGGGATGGTTGTTGAATTCATTTTGTGGCGAGGCGGCCGGGAGTGGCATTCCGCAGCTCAAATTGGCTTTTTGGAAGGATTTCGGATCGGTTCCCTGGCGGGTGGCGTGGGTTAAGTTCGTGGCCGGGATTTTAAGTATTGGCGGCGGGGCCAGCTTGGGGCGTGAGGGCCCGAGTGTGCAACTGGCAGGCGCTGTGGGATCGAACCTTGCCGGTTTGTTGGGCGAGGCAAAACAGAACCGTCGCGCCGCGGCGGCGGCGGGGGCGGCCGCTGGCTTGGCGGCTGCGTTCAACACCCCGTTAGCGGCGACGACCTTTGTCCTGGAAGAGATCATAGGCGATCTCAACAGCCGTTTCCTGGGCGGCGTTCTGTTAGCATCGGTTTTGGGCGCACTCGTCGTGCACGGCGTGATTGGCAAGCAACCTTCGTTTTCTTTGCACGGCGTGGACGCGCCCTCGTGGACGGGTTATGCGCTGACGCCGGTGGTGGCGGCTTTGGCGGCCCTGGTGGGCATAGGATTTCAGCGGGCCGCGCTGGGTCTGCGTCGGCGGCTCAAGGCGCGGGGATCTTCACGGAGTTGGTTGTTGCCGGTGGGTGGCGCGCTGATCACATGGGTCTTAGGCGCGACCGTGTATTGGCGGACGGGGCGCCTGGGAGTTTTCAGCCTGGGGTACGACGATTTGTCCAGTGCCTTGGCAGGTGATCTGGGGTGGCAACTGGCCGCGGTTCTGCTGCTCACAAAGTTCGTGGCCACCTTCAGTTGTTATGGCTTTGGGGGATGTGGCGGGATTTTTTCGCCCACACTTTTCTTTGGGGGCATGATGGGAGTGTTGGTCGCGGGTCTCCTTAACATTGAATGGACAATATCCCGGGCGGACACCGTCGCGCTGGCGGTGGTCGGGATGAGCGCCTGTCTGGGCGCGGTCGTGGGAGCGCCGGTGACCGGCATCCTGATCGTGTTCGAGATGACTCACGAATTTGCCTTGGTGCCGGCCTTGATGATCGGCGCTCTTGTCAGCCAAACCCTTCGTCGGCGGATGAATCGGCACAATTTCTACGAGGCCTTGCTGGATCAGGACGGTCATCGGATCGAGCATGTCCGTCCGCCTCGTGATTTGACGAGCTGGCAGCGATTGCCGGTCTCGGCATTGGCCAATTTTCATGCTGTAATCGTCGAGAACATGGAGCGTGATGTTCTTCGTAGCCTGCTGAGGTCTCATCCCTACCAGCGGTTTCCGGTGACACGCGCGGGACGATTGGCGGGCATCCTGACCCGGGGAGAGGCGGACAAGGCTCTGACCGAAGGCCGGGAACCCCGGCTCGAACCCGCGGTCACTTGCTCTCGCAACCAGACGATCCAAGATTTGCAGCAATTGCTGATTGACTCGACAACTCAGTTCCTTGTGGTGATGGATGAAGAAGGCAAGCGGGTGCTGGGGGTGGTCACCCTGCATGATCTGCTGCGATCCCAGGCGGCTGCGGCGGAACAATATTCGGATGCGTGAATGTGGCACGGAACGCGACTTTGGAGTGGAATAGGAGTGGATTGCGTCGGGGCGATCCAGGACGATAGAATGGCAGGCAACGGGTGAACAACATCGAGATCATCATAGGCCTGCTGTTGCTGTTTATGGCCGTGCCGGACGTGTGTCGGCGGCTTGGACGGCCGGCCTTGGTGTTTCCGGCGTTTGTGGTGTTTGGCTTCGTCCTGGGGCCGGTGGCCAATTCTGATTTGAAGACCATGCTGCACGAGGCCGGAATCGTCGGCTTTTTGCTGCTGTTATTTCAGGTTGGCTTGGAGATGGATCTGCCAAGGCCGCGCGAATTGATCCACGCGCTCAAATACGCGCTGCCCTGGGCCCTGCTGCAGTATCCGGCGGTGCTGTTGCTGGCTGGGCTGATGGAATTCAGTTGGGCGGAATCGCTGCTGGCGGCGGCCGCGTTGACGGGTGTATCAGTGGGCATGGCCTATCCCGCCTGGAAGAACTATCCGGGTTTGGATGAGGTTCAGCGCCGGGCGGTGTTGCACGTTCTGATTGCGCTGGAGGCGTTGACCATTGTTTTGCTGGCGGTCGAAGCCCCCGCGCTCAAAGAGGGATTATCTTGGTTCATTCTGCTCCGTTTGGGGGTCATCATTTTCTTTGTGCTGCTGGTTGCCCGATTTGCCACACGGATAACCCGGTTGTTCCAGGCGATCCTCCAGCGGACAACGCATTGGCGCACGCATCTGCTGGTCTTGTTGGTGTTGGCGGTATGCGCCCTGGGAGACCGGCTGGGATTGTCCGCGGTCAAAACCGCGTTTTTTCTCGGTCTGTTCATGAGCCGCGCCGAGCACGAGGGCAAGGGATTGGAGGAATTCATGGCCCCGGTCAGCCAACGTTTTCTGATTCCGATATTCTTTGTCTCTCTCGGCATGCGCGTGGATTGGGGACTGGTTTTTTCCTGGGTGGGATTGACCGCTTTCGGTTCCGCGGGATTGTTGCTGGGCATCCGCGAAGTTCTGCAACGCCGGTGGCTGAGCCTGGATGGCGGCCCGCGTGTTTACCTGCTGCTTTGTCCGAACCTGACCATTGTGGCGTTGGGCGCTTCGACGCTTCTCGGAAATCAGAAGGCGGCCGGCGCGGCTGGCTGGCTCTTGATGACCGGACTCATCATGTCCGTGCTGGCCATCCTGTTTCTTCCATCCACACGCGGATCGAACGAGTTTTCCCGGCCGCTGCCCGCCTGGTTGTTCCCCGAGCGCGCCTCGAACGCTTCTCGTGCGTCGCAGCTTCTGGATCGCCCGACGACGGTCGTTCGATCTCCCTTGCCGATTGCCTCCAAGCCGTCTGCCGCCCAGTCCGCCTGGCTTCCGCGGATCCGGCGGAGCGCCGAGGTGGACCTGCGACTGGTGCCGGCGGGATTTCTTGCGCTCATCCTGGTGGGCGCGGTCTTGTTGATGTTGCCAGCGGCGCACTCGGCCGGGCAATCGGTCGGCGCCCTGGACGCCTTGTTCCTTGCGGTATCAGCCACCTGCGTTACCGGACTGACCACGCTGAACGTTTCCGAAGCTTTCACCCCTTTTGGCCAGGCGGTTATCCTGGCCTTGATCCAGTTGGGCGGTCTGGGGATTTTCACCGCGAGCATCTCCCTGGTGCTCCTGAGCGGGCGGAAATTGTCGTTTGCGGACGAACAGGTTATCCGGACAACCGTAGGGCGGGCGCGAAAAGCGCGGCCCTTGGACGTGTTCATTTATGGTTGCGTGTTTGTCGTGGTCTTTGAAATGGCTGGGGTTGTGGCCCTGTTTTTCCTGATGTCATCGGCCCAGCCTGGTTCTGATGTGGGGCGGACCCTTTGGGAGGCGACTTTTCATGCGGTGAGCGCCTTTTGCAACGCGGGAATTTCCATCTATCCGGAAGGCCTGGTGCGATGGCGCGAGCATCCGGGGGTGTTGATGGTCCTCAGCGGATTGGTCGTCGCGGGGGGCATTGGGTTGATGACGCTGATTAACTTGCGCTACTACTATTTTTGGAGGCGCGATCCGCGACGGCGCGGATTGCTGGCGCTGCAAACCCGGCTGACGCTGGTGGTGACCGTGATTCTGATCGCCGCGGGCATGATCACGACTTTGTTGTTTGAACTGGGCCATACCCTGCGGGATGTCCCGTGGGCCGACAAGCTGTCGTGGGCCACGTTTCACGCGACCATGTCCCGCACCGCAGGATTCAATGTGGTCGACGTGGGGCAGATGAACCAGCCGACCTTGCTATGGACCCTCCTCTGGATGTTCATTGGCGGGGCGCCGGGATCGATGGCGGGGGGGATCAAGGTGACGACTTTTGCCGTGTTGGTCTTGACCGCCTGGAGCGCATTGCGGCGGCGGGAGAACGTGCAGGCCTTCGGACGTCGCATCGCGCCCAATCTGATTAGCATTGCGCTTTTGTTGGGACTTTTGGCGGGAGTGATGGTGATGGCGGGGGTGGGGCTTCTGATGATCACGGAGCGAAACCACGTCTCTTCGATCACGCCCCAGCATTGGCTGGGGTTGGTCTTCGAGGCGGTATCGGCTTTTGGCACGGTGGGATTGAGCACGGGGGTGACGCCGTTACTCACTCCCCTGGGCAAGTGGGTGGTCATGGCGCTGATGTTTGGCGGAAGGGTGGCCCCTCTGGTGATGACCCTTTATCTGGCGCGCCCGCGGCACCCGCCGCATATTCAATACCCAGCGGAAGAAATTGGATTAGGCTGATTTTATGAGTCAACGCATCATTATTCTTGGAGCGGGACGGTTTGGGACGCATCTGGCCTCGAGGCTGGCCGAGTTTGGCTGTGAAGTGATTATCGCAGACCAGAATGAGGAACGGGTCAAAGACCTGGCAGAAGACGGCTTCCATGCCGTGGAAATGGACGTCGAAGACGAAGATGCCTTGAAGGAACTGGGCGTAGCTGACGCCGATGCCGTGGTCGTCTCCATCGGGGAAAACATGCAGGGGAGCATTTTGGCCGCGCTAACCCTCAAGCAACTGCAGGCCCGGAAGATCATTGCCCGTGCCCTCGACGCCAAGCACGCGGAGGTGCTGAAGCGCGTGGGCGCTGATTTGGTGGTGCTGCCGTCCCGGGATTCGGCGTATCGACTTGCGGAACGCCTGCGTGACCGGATGGCCAGCGATCGCCAACAACTCAGCGGCGAATACCAGCTGGCTCATGTCCGGCTCGGGCCGACAGCCCAGGGACAAACCCTCAAGGAAATGGCCTGGCGCGAGCGCTACCGGGTGAATGTGGTATTGGTGATCCGGGCGGCCCCCGACGAAGTCGTTCAGGATCTGGAGCCCGAACCGGAATTGAGACTGCTCTTGCGGGACCTGTGTCTCGTCGTGGGCAAACGGGAAAACATCAACCGATTCGAACTCGAAAACGGACTGGCCGAATGAACAAATTCTCCCTCATCCGATGAAGCCTTCGATGATTGAGATCCTGGCCACCGCGATGTTCGGATTGGCGGTGCTGCACACCTTTTGCGTCAAGCGTTTTGCCCTCTGGGCTCATCGATATCCACCCGGATCGGTGCGCGAGAACCTGCTGCATTTCCTGGCGGAGACCGAGGTCGTATTCGGGCTCTGGGCTGCCGCGCTCTTTGTGGGCATTGGGGCGGTTCGCGGGTCGCCGGGGCAGGCCGTGGCTTACATCGAAAGCCTGAACTTCACGGAACCGAAGTTCGTTTTTGTGATCATGGTGATGGCCGCGACGCGGCCTGTGGTCAGGCTGGCGGAAACGGTCATCTTGCTGGCCGCGAGGCTGATTCCAGCGCGAGAAAGTCTGGCGTTTTACGTGGCGGCCCTGGCCTTGGGGCCCTTGCTGGGATCGTTTATCACCGAGCCGGCGGCGATGACGTTGCTGGCCCTGCTGCTGAAGCGACGTTATTTTGACCGGGAGATCAGTCGTTCGCTCGCTTACGCGACGATTGGTCTGCTGTTTGTCAACGTCTCCATTGGCGGGACTTTGACCCATTTTGCCGCGCCGCCGGTATTGATGGTTGCCAGCAAATGGAATTGGGATATGACGTTCATGCTTGAGACCTTTGGTTGGCGAGCGGCCGCGGCCTGCGGAATTTCGACGGTCTTTTTCGCCATGATTTTTCGGAAGGAACTCGGCCAATTGGAGGCTGTTCGAGATGGGGAGGGCGGAGTGCCCGTTTGGCTGACAGTATTGCACGTGCTTTTTCTGGCTTTGGTCGTGGCGTTTGCCCATCACCCGGACGTTTTTTTCGGTGTCTTTGTATTATTTCTCGGTTTGGTGACCGCGACACGGGAATTTCAGGACGCCCTGAAATTGAGGGAAGGACTCCTGGTCGGCTTTTTCTTGGCGGGCCTGGTCACGCTCGGATCCTTGCAGGCTTACTGGCTCAAGCCGCTCATCGAGAGCCTGAGCGGGAACGCTCTGTTCTTTGGCGCGACAGGCCTCACAGCCATCACCGACAATGCAGCCCTGACCTATCTCGGATCGCTGGCCGAGGGCATTTCCGCCGAGCTTAAATATGCGTTGATGGCCGGCGCCGTTGTCGGGGGCGGCCTGACCGTCATTGCCAACGCCCCAAATCCAGCGGGAATTGGCATTCTCCAGGACGCGCAGGTTTTCAAACAGGAGGGCATCAGTCCTCTCGGTCTACTTCTCGGGGCGCTGATCCCCACCGGGATCGCCATCCTATTTTTCTGGCTGCTGAGATAAAGCGAAGTTGCACCACAATTTGACCATAGGGGACTAGACGATAACCGGTCCATACGAGCATGCCCAGATGTCGGGCCACTAATGCACGCCTTAATACTATGATGAGAATTACTATCCTGACGCTTGGCACGCGCGGAGATGTTCAGCCATACATTGCTCTTGGGTTGGGTCTGAAGCAGGCGGGTTATTCTGTCACTCTGGGCACGAGCAAGGACTTTGGAACCATGATTGAGTCTCGCGGGCTTGCTTTCGCACCTTTCGAGTTTAGCGTCCGCGAGATCCTGGAGGATCCAGATGGTCGAGCGGCGTTTCAATCCAAGCGCGCGGCGATTCGACTGTATCGGAAAGTCGCCCCCAAGATGCCTCGTCTCCTCGACGATATTTGGAAGACGGCCCAAGGCGCCCAAGCTATCTTGTATCATCCCAAGATAGTGAACAGTTACGACATCGCCGAGAAATTGAATGTTCCAGCCGTGCCCGCGTTCTATTTGCCTGCCCTTTCGCCGACTTCCGCGTTTCCGGCGCCATTCATACCGGGGCCGGCCACTTGGGGCCGGTTTCTCAACAGGATGAGTCATAGAATGTTTTTGATGCTGATGACCGCGCCGTATCATCGCATGCTAAACCGGTGGCGAGTCAGGACTCTTGCTCTATCCCCGCGTCCTTTATGGGGTGAAACCGCACGACGCTATGGAAAATCGGTAATGAAATTGTATGGATACTCGCCGCACTTGGTGCCGACGCCGTCTGATTGGGATGATACAAATCACGTAACCGGCCACTGGTTTCTAGATCGTCCCGAGGATTGGCAACCTCCTCCCGGTTTGGAGGAGTTTCTTGCTGCGGACGTTCCACCGGTCTTTGTCGGTTTTGGGAGTATTTCAGGAAGCGATCCGCAGAAAGCAACAGCCATTGTCTTGGACGCACTTAAAAAGTCCCGGCAGCGAGGAATACTGGTTGCAGGATGGGGCGGGCTTTGCGCGGCTGATTTGCCCGACACGGTCCGGTTTGTGGAATCCATCCCTTACGACTGGCTTTTTCCTCGAGTGGCAGCCGTTGTCCATCACGGGGGAGCGAGCAGTACAGCCGAGGGATTGCGCGCTGGGAAACCAACCGTTATTTGCCCCTTTTTTGGTGATCAACCGTTCTGGGGAAGGCGTCTATATGAGTTAGGTGTGGGACCGCGGCCACTGGCCCAAAAACGCCTCAATTCGGACGCCTTGGCTGATGCAATCCACACAGCTGTCACGGACGATCGTATGCGCCTTCGAGCCGCTGATTTGGGTGAGAAGATCCGGGGTGAGCGGGGTGTCGACCGAGCCGTCGAGATACTCCGCGAACAGTTTCGGCGTTTAAGCACTTTATGAAGTCCAGGAATGGGCCAGCCGCGAAAGCGGCATTTCGAAGTATTTAGACGCCTTCGCCGAACAAATTGGCCAGGCGCGCGGCGAGTTTGCGGCGGGCCACGGCGTAGGAGAAGTGTTTGAGGCCCAAGGCGTAGTTTGTTCTGGCCCAGTCGTCGCGCAGTATGGCATCGCGGAGAACGGTCCGGGCCTGTTCGACGACATCCTGGGTGACCAGTTGGGTGAGCTCGATGGTTTTGAAGCCGAGCGGATCGATATCGCGGGCATAGACGGCATAGGTGTTGACGACGACAGGTTTGCCGAAATACACCGCCTCGAGGAACGCGTTGCCGAAGCCCTCGTAGTGGCTGGGGTAAGTGATCAGATCGGCGTGGGGATAGACATCGAACAGGGTGTAGACCTTCCTGCCTTCGGAATTCAAACCGCGGGTTTCTCCGACCCGATCGGAGATAAAGCGAACATCGATGCCCGCGTCGGCGATGCGATCGTTCAGCATGGCCATATAGGCATTGCCTTCGTCACCCGCCGGATGTGATATGACGAGTTTGGCGCGGGGATCCTTGAGGCGGCGAACGAGCTCGATGGCGTGTTCGATGCCTTTGCGCTGGACCACCCGGGTCGGTTGCAGAATGAGCCAGTCTTCCGGGGTCAGGCCGATTTCGTGTCGCAGATCCCGATTATAGTCATCGAGATCCGGGGGGGGCGTCTCGAAATCCAGCACGTTGGGGATGACCTGAGAGGGAATGCCCAGGCGCCGGGCGAGCTCTTTTTGCTGCATGGAATTAATGACCACGTGTTCCATGCCATGGAGCAGGGGAGGGAAGGCCGCCTGAAGATAGTCGTTGACGGCATTCAGGGTAAATCGTTCGCGTTCCCAGGCGAAGTCGTGATGGTGGGCGATGACTGGGATGGTGGTTTCGGCAATGACCTCGGTCATCGCCAGCCCGAGGGGCACGTGCATGGGGATGGCCAGGATGTTTTCGGGAACCAGGACTTCCAGCTGGAATTTTTCAATGAAACGATAGAGCTCGTCCTTGAGTCGTTCCTTGATGGACTGGATTTGGCTAGTGAGAGCGCGGGCGCGAACGGGCACACCGAAGAGTTTGTTTTGAACAGCGACGACCTCGGGGTGGTTGAAGAAGGCGAGGGGCGACGAGTGGCTGATCTCGGGTGGCGCGTCGAGCAGGCCGGCCATCCAGAAGCAGGAATGTCCCATGTCCTGAAGGATGCGCCCCCATTTGCGGGCCTCGAGGGTGACGCCATCGGTGCCGTGAAAACGGGTGGAAATGAAGCCGATTCGTTTGGGAGTGCCGGTGGTCAGGATGCAAGTGCTCATGCGGGAATTGAGGTTTGGTGATGACGCAGCCATTCGTGAAGGCGGCTCCAGTCGTCGTCAGATGATTTTCCCAACTGCCAGGTCTGCCAGCCTTGGGCTTTGGAGGGTTGAATATCGTTGTCGGCGCGGTCGCCGACCATGAGGATTTCCGAGGGAAGAATGCCCCGGGCAGCCAATCGGGCGGTCATCAGGCGAAAGACATGGGGATTGGGTTTGCTGAAACCGTGTTCAAAGGAGAAAAAGCACAGCGGGGGTGGAAAAAGGCGCCGGGTCAGGTTGGCTTCCGCCAGGGCTGCATCCAACTCGCAAAGTGTATAAGGCTGGCAGTTGGACACCAGGCCAAGTGGGATGGACGATTGAGCCAGCGAGGTGAGGACGGAGGCGGCGCCGGGCATGAGTCGGACGGTATGCCATAATTGGGTTTGAACGAAGCAGAATTCCTCTTGATCCTGTTCGGGAATGCCGAGTAATTCGGGCACGACTTCAGTGACGACTGTCGGCCAATAGACCTCAGGAAAGCCGATTCCCAGGCTTCGGGCCGCCTGGTGTTCTCGATGGATGACCCGTTCGCAGGCCGATCCAAATTCGGTGAGGCTGAGGCGAGGCGGGGCATGGAGGCGGTCGTGCCATAGTTGAGACCAGCGGGCTGAAGCGTCGTCCGGGGGCGGGCTGACTTGCAGGAGCGTCTCGTAGATATCGAAGAGGATGGCTCGGATGCTCATGATTTTGGATGCCACATGAGGGGATAAAGGTTGTTGGTGGACAGGGCGCGTTGGATCAACTCCTGTTGGGCGGCGAGGCTGGCGCTGGGCGATGCGGGGGGGGAGGGATGGTGGTGGATCATTTTGGCGAAACGCAGAGCATAGGCTCGGCCGCTGAGCCAGCGTTCGGCCTGGGCGGGCCAGGGGGAAACACGCAAGGCGTTTTGACTGGCGAGACGTTGCCAGGAGGCCAGGAACGGGTTGAGCGGCGAGCAAAGGTTCCACGATTCATCGGCGGGACGCGACAGGACCTCGAGTTGGGCGGTGAGTGTCAGCCGGCTGAATGGCACGGGCTTTGTGGGATCCTTTTGGGCCAGGAGGCAGGGCGTTTCGACCAGACGACGGCACCAGACGGGCAGCCGCCGGCGCCAACTGCCGAGCAAGCGGCGCTGGCGTTGACGCTCCGCCGGCCAGTCAAAGAGCGCAGGGGATATCAGCAGATCCTCGTAGGCTTGCGGAAAGCGGAATCCAAACTGGCTCAGATCGGGAGCGATATTCGACAGGGCACGGGCGATGAGGGGCCGTTGGGCGCTGGCGGCTTCGAGATAGGGGAGACCGAATCCTTCCTGGATTGAGGTCATCAAGATCGCTTCGCTGGCGGCGAACAAGTCCGGAACCGAGGGTTTGTCGTGTTCGCCATTTGCCAGGATGCCGAGCCGGAGGCGCCAACCGTATTGTTGGGCGGCGCTGGCGAGGTGCTGAGCGTAGTCCTGTTCATCGCGGGAACTGACACGGCCCGTCGTGACCAGCCATGCCTCGGGACGCAGCCAACGGGTGAGCAACAAGGCCTCGGCGATATTCTTGCGTCGCAGTAAACGGCAGGGAACGAGCCATACGGGTGAGGGTTCGCCGAGTTGATCCCGAAGCCAGTCGCGTGTTCGGCGAACGCTTCCCGACGAGGGGACTGGCATCGGTTCCATCAGATTCGGCAGCCAGCCGGATTGTTGGGGCAAGTGATGTTGAAGCACGGAGGCATCCGCCTGGTTGATGGCCAGATGACGCACGTGAGGCGCGGTGGCGAAAAGAACTTTTGCCGTTTGCGCCAGGGTGCGAAAACCGGTCCGGCGCATCTCCATCCACCGTTGCCAGCGATTATCGAACCACCAATCGTGATGATGAAAGACCAGGGGGAGCCCGTGAGTGGCGCAGGCACGGACGAGTTCACGCGCGAGGGGAAGGTTGCGGCCCAGTCCTTGGTTGTGAGCCCAGACAATGCCGTGGCCGGCTTCGATGCCCCGCAGAAGGCGGGCCAGGAACACCCGCAGTCGGTGCGCGATGGCCTCGGGCGCGGTTCGCTGCTCGGCCAGGTATCTGATCGCCGGGTCGAAATGCCAGGAGACGGGGACGGTTGCGAGATGCGCTTCGAATTGGCGCGCCCACGATGCCTCGGGCGCCTCGCCACTGATCAACAAGAGTCCGTCGACGCGGGGCCTTAGCGTGGCGGCGAGGTGGGGCGCGGCGAGTTCGATAATCCGACGCACGCCCCCGGTTCTAAAGTGGTTATGAACGATGGCCAATTTCACAGCGGGAGTCTTTTCGCACAAACGCGCCCTGAGAAGCGAGATTTTTGAGTTTTTTTAGTTTTGACCTGATCATTTCACTCGCCATCATTTTAGGACGGAGTAATATCAACATGCGAAGCGAACCTGGGACGTATTTGTTGAATGAAAGGGTCTGATGGCGCATGCCATTGGAGGACAACGGGGTGGTCGGGCCGCCACCTGAATTGAGGAAATGACCATGTCTGATTTCTACCAAACAGGCGCGATTGCCACGCTGCACCGTTTGGGGCCCGCCGATTACACCCGATTGGAACGGGAACTCATGCATTACAGCGAGGAGACTCCCATCGCGCTGATTTTGCCGTGTCACATCCGCGAGGTGGGGACGCGGGCCCTCAAGTTAATCGCCCGTGAGCTCCGGAATGTCGATTATCTTAAACAGATTGTGGTGGGGATTGACGGCGCCAGTCTTCGGGGATGGAAGAAGGCCCGGCATTTCTTCCGGCAGTTGCCGCAAAAACCGGTTCTGCTCTGGAACGATGGGCCCCGGATGCAACAATTATACGGCAAGCTTGAAGATGCCGAATTGAGCGCAGGTCCGGGAGGCAAGGGGCGGAACGTCTGGACTTGTTTTGGATATGTGCTGGCGAGCGAGGAAGCCCGCATGGTGGCCGTGCACGACTGCGATATTGTCACCTACAATCGGGAGTTGCTCGCCCGTTTGTGCTATCCGGTGGCTCATCCCAGCCTCGGGTTCGATTTCTGCAAAGGGTATTATGCCCGGGTCACCGAACAGCTGAATGGGCGGGTGATGCGTCTTTTGGTGACCCCGCTTCTCCGGGCGCTCAAAAGCATCATTGGCCAGCATCCCTATCTGGTGTACATGGACACGTTCCGTTACCCGCTGGCGGGAGAGTTTTCGATGGACGTGGATTTGGTGCGACGCGTCCGGATCCCGCACGATTGGGCGTTGGAGGTTGGCATGCTGGCTGAGGTCTTCCGGAATTCGGCGCCCCGCGCCATCTGCCAGTCCGAGCTCTGCGACAATTACGATCACAAACATCAGGAACTATCCGCGCGGGACGCCGAGAAGGGGTTGAACAAAATGGCGACCGACATCGCCCGGTCTTTCTTTCGTCGCATGGCGGCCGAGGGGATCAAGCTGGACGCCGGTTTGTTCGACACCCTCATGAGCGCCTACATGCGGCAGGCGGAGGACACCCTCAGGTTTTATTCCGCCGATTCGGCCTTGAACGGCCTGAAGTACGCCCGGCACATGGAGGAGAACGCCGTGGCGACATTCGTTCGCAGCATTCGAATCGCCAGCAAGGCCTTTCAAGACGATCCTCTATGGTCCCCGCTCATTTCCAATTGGAACCGGGTCGAATCCGCGTGTCCGGATTTCCTCGAGCAACTGCGCGATGCCGTGCGGGCCGATAACGAGGATTAGGGATGAGCGCTTTGACCCAGGCTCTCAGGATGCTGGTTTATTATCTGGCGGGGATTGCCGGCGTTTCGCTGCTCATCATGATGCTGGTGACATGCGCCGACGCCGTGTTGCGCAAGTTCGGTCATCCGGTGCCCGGGGCGTATGATGTGGTCAAGATCACCGCTGGCGTGGCGATGGCCTGTGGACTGCCGTATACCACGGCGGTCAAGGGCCATGTGGCGGTCGAGTTCTTTTTCCATCGTTTGGGGCACACCGGGCGAATTGTGGTGGACACCGTGATCCGATTATTGTTGTTGCTTTTATTTGGACTTTTTGCCTGGCAACTGATGCAATACGGGACGAGGCTGAGGACGAACGGCGAGGTCAGCATGACCCTTCAGCTGCCGGTCTTTTGGGTGCCTTACCTGATGGCCGCCTCCTGTGTTGTCGCGATGCTGGTGACGTTGTATCATCTTTTTCATCCGGGCAAGGCCTTGATTCAGAGCCGGTGATCCTTTGACAAGGCGCGGTTCTGGATGACATCCGAAGATGGCTCGAGCGGCCGCTGAATGACGAGTTGCGGCGATTGAGGCTGGCGGAGGCGGGGATCGAGGCCTCGCAGATCAAGGATTTGTTTCACTGGATGCCAGTGGAAGGCATGGCCTTGGTCACAGCCGATCCCAGAACGGGCCAGCCGACCAGCGCCCGTCGCAGCAGCGAACTGGAGGCCGTGGGGATTCCCGTGATCTCGACGATTCTCATGTGGATCATGATCATGATGGGCGATTCGAGGATGATCCACGGGAGACCGGGACTGCGCACGGGAATGTCGGCGAAAGTGAAATCTGAAAGATGAATCCACGAATCGAAACACTATTGACGAGCCTGTACGGGGCCTCGGTGGGAGACCGGATCGCGCTCGAGATCCGAAATCTCGGAGCGCGGATTGGACAGAATATCCGGGTTGGCCTTGCGAGGGGACGGGACATGGCCTTAACCGAACGCGATGTCCTGCTGATCACCTATGCCGACCAAGTGACGGAGCCGGGAGTGCCTCCTTTACGCGCCCTGGCCCGATTTTGCGAACGCCACCTCGGCGACAGGATCAGCGGAGTTCACTTGCTGCCGTTTTATCCGTCGTCTTCGGACGACGGTTTTTCCGTCCAGGACTATCTGGCTGTTGATCCGGCCTTTGGCGCATGGAACGATGTTGCGGAACTCGGCGCCCGCTTCGATCTGATGATGGATGGCGTGTTTAATCATGTCTCGGCTCAGGGGGCGTGGTTCCGAGGTTTTTTGGCGGGAGAACCTCGATACCGGGACTTTTTCATCACCGTGGAAAATCATCCCGATCTTTCCAAGGTGGTGCGTCCTCGGGCGTTGCCCTTGCTGACAGAGGTTGTGACCGTTGAAGGCCCCAAGCGGGTGTGGACCACATTCAGCGCCGACCAGGTGGACCTGAACTACAAGAGTCCAGAGGTTTTGCTGGCCACGGTGGAGGCGCTGTTATTCTATGCATCCCAGGGCGCAAGATTCATCCGGTTGGATGCCATCGCTTTTCTTTGGAAAGAGATTGGCACCAATTGCCTTCATCTGCGGCAAACGCATCAAGTCGTCCAGCTCTGGCGCGCTATCCTGGATGAAATCGCTCCCCATGTTTTGCTCATTACCGAGACGAATGTGCCGCACGCGGACAACCTGTCCTACCTGGGAGACGGCGAAAACGAGGCGCAGCTGGTTTACAATTTCGCTTTGCCGCCATTGGTGCTGCACGCCATGTCCACCGGCCATGCCGAGAAGCTCAGCCGTTGGGCGCAATCGTTGGTTTTGCCTTCAGACCGGGTGACCTTCTTCAATTTTTTGGCGTCGCATGATGGGATTGGGCTCAATCCGGCTCGCGGTCTGCTGGACGAGACGGAGATCGACGCGTTGGTGTCGCGAACCCTCGAGCACGGAGGATTTATTTCCTACAAGGACATGCCGGATGGATCTCGATTGCCATATGAAATGAACATCAACTTCCTGGATGCGCTCTCGAATCCCCTCTCGGCCGAGCCGAAGGAATTGGCGGCGCGCAAGACGCTGACCGCGCATGCCATGATGTTTAGCCTCCAGGGTGTTCCCGGGATTTATTTTCATTCCCTGTTTGGCTCACGAGGCGACCGGGCTGGCGCCGAGACAAGCGGCATTCCTCGCCGGATCAACCGCCAAAAACTGAAGGGCCGACAAATCGAAGCCGAGCTGGCCGAGTCGGATTCGATTCGCGCCCTCGTTTTTCGGGGATTCGAGAAACTCCTGGAGGTCCGCCGCAGCCAGAGCGCGTTTCATCCGCGGGCCGCGCAAGAGGTCTTGGCCCTCGATCCTCGGGTGTTTGCCATTTGCCGGAATCCTTCCGATCCGACAGAACGTGTGGTTTGTTTGCACAACGTTTCGGACCAGACCGTGCGCTTATCGGATGGCCTCGGTGGTTTGGAATCCTCGCATGCCTGGACAGATTTGTGGACGGGGCGGCGTTATGGAAAGGCGGGGGCAGGAGATTCGATAGGCGCCGGCATTCAGCTTGGCGCCTATGAGACGCTCTGGCTGAAAGCCGATCGCATCTGTTGAAAGGAATTAGACCGGCAATCTTCTCGCTGTTTTCAATGGTGAAGGCTCGTTCGTTTCGAGTTCAGAACGGACACTATTGTGCTAAGGGACGACCTTCACTCGGAAAAAACGGCTCCCAGAAGTCGGAATAGCGTGTTGCGAATCAACAAATTCGCCAGGCATGATGAGGTTGCTTGCCTCATCCCATGTGGATAGGTCTGCCGAGGACTGCAGCACAATTTGCTGACCCGGGTTGGCGTGAATCCGAAGGTGCAGCGTGGCATCGGTTTGAGTAACAACCTCGAGTCGCGGCGGCGTGAAGATTCGGTCGTCATCGACTATCGTCACCGTGGCAATCGAGGGAGTTCCCAAAACGACATCTGCCGGGGTTCCATCCATAGTCGAGAGCTTAAGGCTCAGAGTTTCATCGGATTCAGGGGCGCTGTCATTATTTAGCACCCGGTGCCAATCAAGGGTCTTACTCAACTCGCCATCTTGGAAAGACAACGCTATGACGTTGGTCAGATAATCCCCATTCAAGAAACTTGCCGATCCATCTTCAAGGGTAATTCTTAGATCGACTGCCCCGTTATTGCCTTGATGGCGATACACCGTGATTGGAACCAGGAAAGATCCATTCTCAGCGACCTGGTAGGTTCTGGCGCTGAACGAGAAAGTGCCGGGCCGCTGGTTGTCTCCCGTCAGATCCCCGACGGGGGCTTCTTTGGACAAAAGGATCAGTCCTTCGGCAGAATACTTTGCCAGCAGAACTGAGGCCTCCGGATTGCGCCAGGCTTGGATCAAGTCCTTCGTCACAGGTCCTGCCAGTAGACCCAAAATTCGGCTAACCTCTTCCATCGCGGACCCAGGTTCAGCGCCATCGCCGCCGGCTGTGGCCAGCAGTTGGTTGCCTGCGCCGATAATTGCGACGGTTGTTTCAAGGGTAGCATAACTATGGCTCGCCCCAAACTGGCTCGCACAATGCTCGAGCAACGACTGCACAAGCTGAGGTTGCGAAAGGCTCACAGGGGTATTCATGCGCACCAAAGTTGACAATTGGGCCGTCAGGTTAGATGCAGCCTGCAGCATCACGCCCGGAGAGGCTGGATCAGCCACAATTTGAGCAATCGTTGAAATGGTGTTCTGAACTTGGGCGCCGGCGGCCAGCACTGCCGGGCCGGCGGGTTGATTTGACCACGCTTCCGCTAGGGGTTCAAAGGTGAGCAGATTGATCGAATCCGGGAGTCCGAATGCGGCTCGCAGGATGGTTTGGGCTTCCGGCAGAGCACTGGGAGGGACCTGATCCGTCATGGCCTGCAGCAGAGTGGTCAGAGGTGTAATCACGCGGGCGTCCAGCGGAGCGGTGAGGGGAGTATGCGTGGGCAGGCCGGTTGCGAGATCAAAGCCTCCTGTCAGTACCCAGCATCCTTCAGCAGGATTGATCACCCCGTCGTGATTCAGGTCGTAAACTGCAGGATCAAAGGTCAGGCTGAAACGGCCCTTGCGATCCGTTTGCGTCCTGGGTTCTGATTCGTTCAGAATGCCGTTACGGTTGGCATCAAGGAACACCGTGCCATTGACAATGTAGCCATCGACTGCAACGCCTTGTATTTGCTGATGGACATCCAAAATGAATGGCGCGCTTACGACCTGGTCTTTATCGTTGCGAACAAGAACATGGTAAGTGCCGGCATGCTGGAGTTGGACATTGGTTAAGACCAGGGACGCCTCAGGTCCCGCTTGCACGATGGCATCCTCGAAAAGCCACTCATACAAAAGCGGCTCGGATCCTTCGGCCTGGGCCGTCCAGGTTACGGTGCCTCCCACAAGAACGACTTGGTTTGTGGGGCTGAGTACTATCGTTGGAGGCAACTCAGGTTCGACAACAACAACGACAAAGCTCATGGTGCTCTGCAATGGGGGAGTGCCGTCGTCGCTCACCTGGATGGAAAACCGATTGGTTCCGGGATCTTTTGGGGTCCAGGCCAGCAGGCCCGTCGGGGGGCTAAGCTCGGCATCAGCGGGGCCAGACAGCAGACTTAAAGAGAGATGGTTTTTGGGTTCGTCCGCATCCGAGGCCCTCAGCATCAACGAGAGGGTGCTCCCTAACTCCACGCGCTGGTCTGCCACAGGTTGAAGCATCGGCGGGAGGTTGACCTCCCGCACAACGATTTGGAGCGGTTGGACAGTGCTCAGCGATGGATCGCCATCATCGGTCACGCGGACATTCCATATGTAGGTCCCAGGGCCATGGTTTTCCCCCGGTGTCCACTTGAAAAGTCCTTCAGGGGTAAGACTGGCCTGGCTGTCGGGTCCGTCTTGAAGCGAGAACTCCAAACGCTGGGCTGGGACATCCGGATCCGTTGCCAGGAGAAGGCGGCTGAAGTCGTGGCCTTCTTCAACAATCGACAGCTCGGAAAGATCGAGCAACGGGGGGTGGTTGATATCGTGCAGGACGAGAGTAAAAACCTTTTCGGAGGCCAAGCCGTTCGAGTCAACGACACCCGCCACAAAGCTGAATGATCCGGACTCTTCGGGCACGCCCTGGAGCAATCCATCTGTGGATAAGGCCAAGCCGCCGGGCAGCGAGCCCTGCTTGAGGATCCATGAATACTGTGACAAGCCCCCGGTCGCTTGGAGCATCGTTTGGTAAGCGTCTCCTTTGCGGCCGGATGGGAGGATGGCTTCCGTGGTAATACTAGGAGGACCGTAAACGGTCAGCGAAAAAACACGGGTGGAAGACATGTTCTCGGTATCGGTCGCCCGTAACGTGAGTTGGCAGGTCCCGAACCTGTCCGGTTGTGGTGTGATGTTCAGGGTGCGATTGGTCCCTGTGCCTTCAATGCGCAATCCGTCAGCAGAGATCAGGATTGTATTCGAGCATGATGGAACAATCACAAGTTGGTCTGCAGCCGTTCCGGTATCCCTCACCGAGAAAGACACGGAATGGGTGCGGTTCATCACCATGTATTGCTCCGGGATGGACGAAATACTGGGAGGGGCAGGCAGAGGCAGAATCTTCACAGGCTGCAGCCGATTGACCGTGGTCTTATCGCCAAGTTGACCCCAAGAATTGAGGCCCCAAGCCCAAACGGAGCCGTCAGACTGAATGGCGAAGGAGGACTCGATGCTTAAGCCGAGAGCGCTCCAGTTGGTCATCGAACCAATGCGTGTGGGGACGCTGCGGTTGATGAGTGTGCCGTCGCCCAACTTGCCGTTTGAGTTATTGCCCCAAGCCCATAGGGAACCGTCGACCTGGATGCCCAGCGTGTGCTCGGCACCTGCGACAATGGCCTTCCAGGATCCGGACGGCTCCACTTCGGCCGGCACATTCCGATCGCTGTGCCCCCCATCGCCCAGCTGGCCGCTGGAATTCCACCCCCAGGTCCAGACGGTTCCGTCGCTCATGATTCCCGCACCGTGCCCATAGCCGAGGCTCGCATCCATCCAGTCTTGAACGGCGCTCATTCGGACTGGAACCTGCGTATGCGAATAGCTTCCGTTGCCTAACCTGCCGAAATAGTTGTCTCCCCAGGCCCACAGGGTGCCATTCGTTCTCTGACCCAAGCTGGCAGCGGCACTGGCAGCGACAAAGTGCCAGTCGGCGGCGTTCCCCACTTGAGTGGGTATGCGAACATCGGTGGTGTGCCCCAGCCCCAACTGCCCTACTTCGTTACGCCCCCAGGCCCACAGGGTGCCATTTGTCTTGACGGCCAGGGAATACTCGGCGCCGGCCGCGATGGTTGCCCATTCGGCTGCACCCAGTCGTGTCGGTCGTGTCGATCGGGCCGTGCTGTTATTCCCCAACTGACCCCGGTTATTCCCTCCCCAGATCCATAGGGTGCCGTCGCGCTTCAGGGCCATGGAGTGGTTCTCTCCCGAAGCCACCTCGATCCAGTCGGTGTCCGATCCCACCGCCAGCGGTTGACTGGAATTGCTGGTGGTGCCTTGACCCAGTTGGCCTTCGGTATTGCCTCCCCATGCATAGAGGCGTCCGTCCGTCTGAAGCGCCAGCGTATGGATCGTGCGTCCGGCAACCCGCACGCGTGATCGGATTTCCCTGACAGTCAGTGTCAGTTCTTTCGTGACCTTGATGGTCTGGAGGTCTGTAAGTTGGACCACGAAAACAAAGGTCCCCGCGAAGGCAGGAATCCCCGACAACGTTCCGTCCGAACTCAAACTCATGCCCTCGGGCAAATGCCCCCCGATCCACTCCCATCTATAGGGCGGAATGCCTTCGGATCCTTGCAGGGAGAATGTGAATGGAGTTTCACACCGAGCTTTGGGCAAGGTTTCAGTGGTTATGGTCGGGGCACTGCTCACTCCATTTACGGTCAGGGTGACCGGTGTGGTGATAACGGAGCCTCCGAGATTGACCAGTTCCACAGCATATGTTCCTGCTGCCGCGTAAGTGACATTTTCCAGGCGAAGCGTGGCGTTTGTGCCGCCGAGGACATTGCGACCGTTCAACATCCATTGATATCGGAGTCCGTGGCCCGTTCCAAGAGCGCTGAGCTCGACTGTTCCACCCAGAGCCACATCCTGGGATTGTGGCCCGGCCAGTAGAACGGGGGCGGAGATATCACGCGTCAGGGTTTGATCCCAGTCAGCGGTGAATTGCCACCAGTTGGGTATGCCTTTCGTGCCGTTCGGAATGCCGTTGGTGAAACCCGGCATGCTCTGCATCCAATAAATGAACCAATACGAACTGTCAGGTGCTGGCGCTGGGCTGAGCGGCCAATTGTATTCCCGCCCCATCCAAGTGTTAAAGTCCACCGCTTGCCGTTCGCCGGCGCCGTCGGGACGCCAGTCGGCGATATCGCTGAACACAACGGTCTTGTTGAACCAGTCGTAGTTCTCGATTGTATTCGGAGGCATATGGGACCAGCCGCAACGCCCCATGATCCTCTGGGTGCTGTTTCCACCGACAAAGATGCTCCAAAAGAAGTCGCTGCTGCCCTCCCGAACCTCGTAGACGTGACTGAGCATGACTTCGAGTTGATGCATATGGTTCTCGATTGCTTCGCAATGGCTCCGGCGCAAATTGTATTCATAGACAATGTAGGTATTCCTGTAGATCGGCAGATCATTAAACCGACCGCTATTACTGATGTCGCCGGTGGTTGGGCTGGACATGTTGGACTCCTGCAGCCCGCGCGCATCCTCCAGGCGAAACCCGCCCGGGTTGGCTTTGAAGCATGGGAAATCGCCGTCGAAGTAACCGTGCCAGATCCAAAACTCCCGCACACCGAGATCCTCGACAAAGTGACGAGCATTGATCGCTGCCATGATTTGCTCGTAATCCAAGAACCAGGCGCGAATCCCGTCTGGGTTGACCCACGAATAGGGGCCGGCAGGGGTGTGCTGGTAAAAGGTATAACTGGCGATCACTTTGTAGCCCAGAGAGGGGCGGGCGCCGGGATTCTTGTAGGCTCGAAATCGGCTTCCTTCTTCCAAGATGAACTTGCTCCGATGGGTAAACAGGTTGATTTCTTCTCTGATCTGTTTGATCGTCTTGGGATTATCCCACCAAAAGTCGGGCGCTTTTGTTGTGTCCAGGTTCTTACCGTCCGGGGTGGGCAGGAACTGGACCATTACGACAGGGATGATCTGAATCGATCCGTCCATAGGTGTTGCCAAGAAGGACGGGATTTCATTCTGAATGGGCTGCTGCAGTGGCTCGGCAAACATCGTGCCTCCGACCATTGCCGCAAACACTGCCAGAAAGATGGTTTTCGCTTTCTTAATCCACGTGCAAATCGCCATAGGTCGGATTGGAATTAGAGGAGTGTGGGTGTTAATAGTGATCGTTGGTTAGAGGTGAATAAATTATCGCATGGCGTTTGTTCGGCGGGATATTTCACGGTTTGGAGTTATGGAGCAAGCATGTTCTCTGAAATGTCCGGCCCCTGCGAAAAGGTTTGCCAAGGCATGGGGTTTTCACGGATGAAATGAGGTGTGGCACGGAAGCATGGGTATTCGTCCGATTCCGGCACGGTTTGAGAATGGGGTTTAGCTGATGGAATATCCCTTATTGGCTCGATATGAAACGGCGCGCGGAGCGGCGGTCGAGGTAATCCTGGACCAGTTCATGGATTACATTGCCTGCCGGGGGTTGAGTCTTTATCCAGCCCAGGAAGAGGCGATGCTGGAGCTGTTCGAGGGTAAGAACGTCATTCTCAACACCCCGACAGGTTCCGGGAAATCGCTGATGGCAACCGCCCTGCATTTCAAGTCTTGGTGTCAGGGGCGTCGCAGTGTTTACACCTGTCCTATCAAAGCGCTGGTCAACGAGAAGTTTCTCGCCTTGTGCCGCGAGTTTGGGCCGGACCAGGTGGGAATGAGCACCGGAGACGCCACGGTGAATCGGGATGCGCCGATCCTGTGTTGCACGGCTGAAATATTGGCCAATATCGCATTGCGCGAAGGGGCGAAGGCGTCCGTGGATGATGTCATTATGGACGAATTCCATTACTACGCCGACCGGGAGCGGGGGGTGGCCTGGCAGGCGCCGTTGCTGACGCTCCCGCAGACGCGGTTTCTTCTGATGTCGGCCACGCTGGGCGATACGGCCTTCTTCGAGGCCGAACTCAAGGCTTTGACGGGAGCCGAGGCTGTGACCGTCCGATCGGTGCTTCGGCCCGTGCCCCTGGAGCATGAGTATTCAGAGGAACCGATCACCCGGACCCTGGAGCGATTGATGGCCGAGAAGAAACTGCCGGCTTATCTGGTGCATTTCACACAGATGGAATGCGCTCAGAGCGCCCAGGATTTCCTGAGCGTGAACTTTTGCACCCGCGAGGAAAAGAACGCCTTGGCCGCGGCCGTGGAAGGCTTCAAGTTCACCAGTCCCTATGGGCCGGACATTCGGAAGTGGCTGAAGAACGGGATTGGCTTGCATCACGCGGGTCTCCTGCCCAAGTACCGGGTTTTGATGGAGCAATTGGCGCAAAAGGGATTGCTCAAGGTGATCTGTGGCACGGACACGTTGGGTGTGGGGATCAACGTGCCGATCCGGACGGTCGTGTTTACCAAGCTGTGCAAATTCGACGGGGAAAAAACCGGCATCCTCAGCGCGCGGGATTTTCATCAGATCAGCGGCCGCGCGGGGCGGAAAGGCTTTGACGATCGAGGTTGGGTGATCGTGCAAGCCCCGGAACATGTGATCGAGAACAAACGGCTGGAACAAAAGAACACGTCCGATGGCAAAGCAAAGAAATTCGTTCGGCGAAAACCCCCGGAGAAGAATTTTGTGTCCTGGGACAAGAACACGTTCAATCGCCTGGTGGCATCCTCGCCCGAGCGATTGGTTTCCCGATTTCAAGTGAGCCACGGCATGTTGCTGAACGTTTTGAGCCGGGATGAGGACGGGTGTCTGGCCATGCAGCGGTTAATTCAAAGGTGTCACGATTCGCCCAATGCCAAACGCGATCATCGCCGGCGCGCCTGGCAACTGTTCCGGTCTTTGCTGGACCGCAAGATCATCGAGTTTGTTCCTCCCACGCCGGACGGGGCCAAATTAAGGGTTAATGTCGATTTGCAGGATGATTTCTCGCTGGACCAAGCCTTGTCGCTCTACCTGCTGGACACCTTGAAGTTGCTCGATCCGTTCGAGCCCGACTATGCGCTGGACGTGCTGACTCTCGTCGAGTCGATCCTCGAAGATCCCGATGCCATCCTCAATCGCCAGTTGGCCCGATTGAAATCGCAGAGGATCGCCGAACTCAAGATGCAGGGCGTGGAATATGAAGATCGGATGCTGGAACTCGAGCAAATGGAGTATCCCAAGCCCAAACGGGAGTTCATCTATTCGACCTTTAACGAGTTTGCCCAACGCCATCCATGGGTGGGACAGGAGAACATCCGGCCCAAGTCGATTGCGCGCGAGATGTACGAAGGCTGTCTGTCCTTTGCCGATTACATCCGGCAATACGAACTCCAACGGTCCGAGGGCCTGCTGCTGCGGCACCTGTCCAATGTCTACAAGGTGCTGTCTCAAACCGTCCCTGACATGATGAAGACCGAAGCGGTTTGCGAGATGGAAACTTTTTTTGGCGTCCTCATCCGCCAGGTGGACTCCAGCTTGCTCGATGAATGGGAACGGATGCGCGATCCCACCTCGGCCGCTCGCAAAGAAGAAGCCGAAATCAGGCCCTCCGGGACTCCGGAGATCACCGATGTCACTCGAGATCGACCGAAGTTTACGGCGATGATTCGCGCTGAGGTGTTCCGGTTTCTTCGGACCCTGGCCTTTCGGGATTATCCGGAGGCGCTCGCCATCCTGGCAAACGACCAACACCCGGACGGCACCCCTTGGGATCCCGAGAGATTGAAGATGACTCTCGAACCTTACTATGTCGAACATGAACGCATCTGCCTGGATCCAGACGCCCGCAATATCCGCCATACTCATGTTCTGACGGATCGGATTGCCCCCAATTGGTTGGTCCAGCAGATGTTGGCCGATCCCCAGGGGCTCAATGATTGGATGGTTGAATTCGAGGTCAATCTGTCCGAGTCCAAGGCCCAGGAACGTCCGGTTTTTACTCTTCGTCATATCGGGGCGGTGGGTTCCTCATAAAGCCGCCCCTCAAACCGCCCCAAGGCATTGGGGTTTGTTTTCCGGCTTATCACCCGATGGTTGCCTGGAGGCGCAGGGGCGTGAACTTCGCCGATCTTCAAAGAACATTTCATTGCTTGTTTTGGGCGCACCCAGTTGAATCCAGGAAGACCTCCCGGTAAGTTATCTCATGAATATTGTGCAGTCGGGCTTCTTTCTGGCATACTTCGCCCTAGTGGGCTGCACCGCAAATGTTGACACCGAGCATTCTCATCCGGGACCGCCGGATTGGGAAAGCCAGCGTCATCGAATGGTCAAGGAACAACTGACCAGTCCTGGACGGGATATCACGAATCAACTGGTCATAAGTGCCATTATGCAAGTTCCTCGTCATGAGTTCGTTCCGGAGGAGCATCGGGCGCAGGCCTACGAGGATCATCCTTTGCCGATTGGCCATGGGCAGACGATTTCTCAGCCTTACATTGTTGCATTCATGACCGAGCAACTCAATCCCCAGCCTTCGGATCGGGTTTTGGAGATTGGAGCGGGCTCGGGATACCAGGCGGCTGTATTATCGCGTCTGGTCGCGGAGGTCTACACCATTGAGATTGTGGATGCGCTGGCGCAAAGAGCGGCTCGGGATTTGAAGCGTCTTGGATACGATAATGTCAGGGTCAAATCGGGAGACGGTTATTTGGGCTGGCCGGAGCATGGGCCGTTTGACGCAATCATCGTGACTTGCGCTCCAACGCAAATTCCAAAACCTCTTTTTGAACAGCTCCGGGAGGGCGGCCGGATGATAATTCCTGTAGGGGAGATGCATGACCAAATGCTGTATCTTCTGGAGAAGCGGAACCGGGAGGTGATCCAAAGAGCGGTTTTGCCCGTGAGGTTTGTACCGATGACCGGCGCAATCCAAAAACACTAAAGCGATATGGATCTGCCCTCCTATGCGATTGGACAAGCGGTTTTTATCCGGACAGACCAGGCGGACTACGAGGAAGAGATGGTGCCCTTTCGCACATTGGACGAGTTGGTGAGGCTCTGTACGACTCTTCAAGCCGGTCGCATGCTGGAGAGGGTCATTATCTTTTCGCTGGTCAATGGAGAACCGCACGCAGTGACTCTGGGATTTCTGAGCGCGACGAAGGGACAGCGGCCTGATCAGGCTCATCCCATGATTGAGGAATAAAAAAGGGCCAGAAAAACTGGCCCTTTTGGTGATAGGATCTCTCACGCCTTCACCGAGGCGCTCAGAGGCGCAATGAACACTCACTCCAGGGGATGGAGAGTGTCATTACTGACAGGATCCCTCTGTCAATACGATACAACCGTGGGAGGTTGTTCAATTAAGTAGACGTCCGAAATGGATTTTGGTTTCAAATTTTTTCAAAAAAAAGAGGCAGGCCAAGCCTGCCTCGCTGTGACTGGATGTGGGGTGGTTCAGGCCTTCTTAGCAGGCAAAGGAACCACAGGAGTCAGCATGCCGGCCTTGGCAGCTACGAAATAGACCACGGTGCCCACGATGAACGCCGCAACTGGCGCGGCCGGGACCGGGTAGATGTTGAGGATTGGCAGAATGCCAACGACAAATCCGAGGGCCCAGGAAACCCAACCGGCGGGATTGAAGCCAGCGCGCGGGCCGGACCAGGTTTTGCCATTCAACAGATAGTCGACCATCATGGCGCCGCAGATGGGGCCGAACGAGGCCCCAATGATGTTGAAGACGATGATGGCTTTGCCCGCGAGGCCGGTGAGAGCCAGGATGATGCTGATTGCGGCGCCAATTCCGACCGAGATGAACGGATTCACGTTGGGGAGGGTGGTTTTAAAGCTGTTGGCGGCGATGAAGGACGAGAAGCAGGCGGGAGGGAAGGCGGCCACGGCGAGCAGGAACATGATCAAGCCAGCGCCCTTGCCCGCCATAAGCACTGGGACCAAACCTGTGCTTTGTAGGATTAATTTCCCCTTGCCAGCTTCCACGGCTGTCTTGCTCAGTTCCGGATTGCCGTAGGTGCCGGCGACGACCAGGACCGAAATACCGGCTGTGAGGACGATGGCGAGCGCCACGCCCACGATGCCGCCCATCGAAACATCCTTTTTGTCGCGGCTGTTGAGTCCGAAATCAACCCCTGCGGCGCCTGCGGTGGCAAAAAAGCCGACCACATAGGTCATCATCACCGCCAGAACTCCAAACGCACTCAAGGCGGCCGGGGCCGAGGCATCAACCTGTTTGTGAAGTTCCACGAGCTTGGAGGCGTCAAAAGTGCCGAGTCCGCCGATGGTTTTGGCGAGGAGGAGCAGCAGGATCGCAATGGGAATCAGAGGCAGGTAGGTGGCGACTTTGGCGACATATTGAATGCCCTTCAGACCGACAAACGCCGCGAGCACTCCCCAAATCACCATGATGGCCTTGACGGCCGCGCTGCTGGATTCCAGGCCAAAGAAGACACCCAAGGCCTGAGCCGCAAAGAAGGTGTTGACGCCCAACCAACCGAACTGGAGCAGGCCCATAAGGAATCCGGGCAGGAGGAAGCCTCCGGTGCTGCCAAAGGTCGAGGTGCCGACGATGTAGAGGGGCAAGCCGGTTTTCATGCCCAGCATGCCCGGGACCAGATAGAACAAAAAGTGACAGACGAGCGCGGCCAAGACCAGGCTGATCAAAGCCCAGCCGAGTCCCTGGGAGAGCAGCCCGCCCTGATTGGGAGCGTTGACAGCATCCTGCCAGAAGACAAACCAGAGGAAGATTCCCGCGTAGGTGGGAGCCGTGTTGGTGTACCAGGGGGCGCGCTTGTTTGAGGGATTTGGCACCGCGCTGGTGATATACGATGGCAACTGGATATTAGCTTGGTTCATGGCCGATGGTTATCCAACCTTTACCCAAGATCGGCAAGCCAAAAGTAGGCCGGGAAAGGCCGCATCCCGGTGGGTTTCCGGGAATAATCTGGTCAAAAGACTGGGGCGGTGGCATTTTGGTTTTTATACGAAATGAGAGACTGCCAGATGCCGAACAACAGGCCGGGGAGCGCAGGCAAGAGGGCTTCCTGGGGATGTTACCTTGGGGTGGTTATTCTGGGGGTTTTGGCGGCGCGGCCGATGGCGGCCGATCGGGAGTTTGGCTTTGAGGGCCCTGAGATATTTCCGTTGGATCGGAACATCAGCCTGCTGCAGGCGGCTGATCTGAATCGGGATGGACTGACCGATCTTGTGGTGGTCAACAACAACCGATCTCGGATCAATCTGTTGATCAACCAGACAGGAAAGGACCGGCAGGAGATTGTCCCTTCGGGGCGAGACCGACAAGAACTGAACGCGCTTCCGCCTGATGCGCGGTTTCGGATTGAATCGTTGGCCTCGGAGAAGCGGATTTCATCGATCGTGGTCGCCGATCTTAACGGGGATGGTTTACCTGACTTGGCGCATTTTGGTGAGCCCAAGGAGTTGTGTTTGCAGTTCAATTCGCCTTCCAACGCCTGGAGAGTCGTTCGGAAGTGGACGATTCCGGACGGACAGATTGGACCGAACGCGCTGACGTGGGGGGACATTAATGGAGATCACCTGGCCGATTTGATGCTATTGGGGGAAACGGCCATCCATGCCCTTTACCAATCCAAAGAACAGGGCTTTCAGGAACCCGAGAGGCTGCCTTTTTCTGACAGCGTTCGGGCTCATCAGATCTTGGATATCGATGGCGATTGCCGGTCCGATTTGCTTTTGATCAATTGGGAAAGTCCGTATCCATTGCGTTTTCGGCTTCAGGATGAAGCGGGTTTGCTGGGGCCTGAGGTCCCATTTCAACTGGCGCCGGTGCGTTCGTTTTTAGCGGACGATCTGGATCGCGACGGCCAGACCGAGCTCATCACGGTCGCTCAGAACTCAGGGCGGGCGCAGTTGTCCAAGTTTGAGCGGCACCGCGCCGAATCGGCCGGTGGCGGTTTTCGAAAGGGGCAGTTTGAGATCATTCCCTTGCCGAAAACGACCAAGGCCAGGCGAGGCATGGTGTGGGCCGATCTGAATCAGGACGGCCGTGTGGACTTGGTGGTGGCCGATCCCGAGAGTGGACAGATCGGTTTTTACGCGCAGCGATCCGACGGCCGTTTGGAGAATGGCCGAGTATTTCCTTGTTTCACGGGGGTGAGCGAGATGTCGAGCGCGGATTGGGATGGCGATCAGAGAGTGGAGCTGTTTTTGCTTAGCACGGATGAGTCCCAGATTGGAATTGCTCAATTGACTCCGGCCGGTCGGATCCCGTTTCCTTCCAGCGTGGCGGTTGAGGGCAAGCCTCTGGCGCTGGCGGTGGGCGTCCCTAAGCCGGGGGTGTCTCCGTTATTAGCGGTGATCCTGGACCAGGATGGGCGTCGCGTTTTGTGGACGAAACCCTTCCAGGGAGAGGCGTATTCACAGCCGCTGAGCAAGGAGTTCAAGACGAATCCCGACGGGCTGTTTTGGCACGATGCGGATCAGGACGGTCTTGTTGACCTGGTGATTCTGATTCGTTACGAGAAGATCAAGATCCTTCGGCAGCTTGAGAAGACCGGGTTTGAAGAAATTGATCTGGCGCCTCCGGGAGGCAGCAGTGAACAGCCTTGGGCGACCCGTTGTGACATCGATGGGGATGGAAAGACGGAGCTCTTGGTGGCGCAAAAGAATTTCCTCCGGGCGCTGGTGCTCCAGAAGCTTGCCAACTCTTCTGAAAAGGATGGGGCGGGCGGCTGGAATTTCCTGGTGAAAGACCAGATCAACGGGGCGAACGGGCAATCTCGAATCGTCGGGGCTGCCGCGATTCAGAAGGCCACAAATCGGATCGCGACCTTGGCGATGTTGGATGCCGAACAGAAGACCCTCAGTTTATGCGAACGGGATTCTGCCGGGGTCTGGCAGATCGTGCGCAACCTGCCTGTGTCGAACACGGCCTTCAGCCGTCTGGAGACGGTGGCGATGGGGGAAGGCGCTGCGAGAACGGTATCGTTTCTTGGGCTACAAGCGGTGGCTCTGATGGATTTTGATGGCGACTCCTGGGCGTTGACCGAATTGGGCAGTTACGAGACATTGATTAAGGATGGTTATTTAAGCGATGTCGTGACGGGGGATCTGGACCAGGACGGACTGCGTGACCTGGTATTTCTTGAGACAGCCAAACACCACGTTGACCTGGTGCGATACAGTCCGCCCCGAGACTTGGTTGCAGCGGCCCGATGGCAGGTTTTTGAGGAACGCTCCTATCGGGGAGCGGCAGCGGACATGACAGAACCGCGCGAGGCCGTTGTGACGGACTTGACTGGGGATGGGAAAAGCGACCTGGCGATCCTGGTTCACGACCGGGTGCTTTTGTATACCCAGGAATAGCGAGTTACGTCGGCTCGTGGAGGTGACGTTCGATGATGGCCTTAAGGTCCGGCAGACGAACCGGTTTGCTGATGTAATCATCCATGCCGGAACTGAGACATTTCTCGCGGTCGCCTTCCATGGCATGGGCGGTCATGGCGATAATCCGCAACGGCCTGGAGGAGGAAAGCGACCGGTCCAATCCAGGAAGGGATCGAATCCGACGGGTGGCTTCGTAGCCGTCGATCACCGGCATCTGGCAGTCCATGAGGATCAGGTCATAGGCCGAATTCCTGAGGGCGTTCAAGACTTCCGCTCCATTGGCAACTGCTTCAGCGGTGTAGCCTAGTTTCTTGAGCTGCTGGAGGGCGACTTTTTGGTTCACAGGATTGTCTTCGGCGACCAGAATGCGGGCTGGTTTAGTGGTTTCCTGGGAGGCAACAGGGAGGGCCGGGGGGATCTGGATCCAGGGAACGGGAGATTCCGGAGGAGATCGCAGAAAGCTGGCATGAACCGATTGGACCAGAAGTCGACCCAAGGCGGCATGACGGATGGGCCTGGAGAGGCTGGCGGCAACTCTCATGATTTGGAGTTCATCTGCTTCTTTCCCCACGCTGGATGGTGTCAAAAGAATCAACCGGGTGGAAGCCAACAGCGGTTCAGATCGGATGGCCTGGATTATGGCGAGGTTAGCGGTGTCGGGAAAGCGCAACCCGACAAGGGCCAGGTCGTAAGGATTCTTATCGCGGGCACGACAACGCAGTATCTCCAGGGCCTTGCCGGCATTGGCCGCACCGCCATTTTGCATCCCCCAATGATCGGTCATGTGGTGAAGCGCTTTCCGCGCTGAAAGACAGTCGTCGATTACCAGGATGCTCAGCCCCGCCAGGGACTCCGTGCCCGGCAGGCGGGGGGCGGCGGCGCAAGGCTGCTTCTTGAGCTTGACAGTGAACCAAAACATGGATCCCCGCCCGGGCTGGCTTTGGACTCCCATCTGTCCTTGCATGAGGGTGACCAATTGACGGGAAATGGCCAATCCCAGGCCGGTGCCGCCGTATTTTCGCGTGGTGGAAAGCTCGGCCTGAGAAAAAGGCTGGAAAAGCCCGGCTTGTGCCTCGGGGGTGATCCCAATGCCAGTGTCGGCGACCTCGATTTTGAGTTCGACCGAATCCCCGATTTCCTCCGCAAGACTCAAGGTGAGAGCAACCTCGCCTTTCTCTGTGAACTTGACACTGTTCCCGATCAGGTTCAGCAGGACTTGGCGAAGCCTGACGGGATCGCCGCATAAACAGACCGGGACGTCGGCGGGAAGGCTGTAGTTGATTTCCAAATTCTTGGACCGGGCCTTTTCGGCCAGCAAATCGATCGCGGTTTCAACGACCTCACGCAGGTCAAAATCTGTCGATTCCAGAAGCATTTTGCCAGCTTCAATCTTCGAAAGATCGAGAATATCGTTCAGGATGGCGAGTAAAGATTCCGCCCCCGAGCGCACGATGCGTGCGTAGTCATGCTGTTCGGGGGTCAAAGGGGTTTCGAGGAGAAGGTTGATCATGCCGATGATGCCGTTCATTGGCGTGCGAATCTCATGGCTCATGTTGGCCAGGAATTGGCTTTTCGCCTGGTTGGCCGTCGCAGCCGCCTCGGCCATAAGCTGGCTTTGTTGGATTGCGTCCTGGAGTTGCTGATTGATGAAAGCCAACTCCTGGCTCGTGTTCTCGGCATCTTCCTTCGTCTGTCGCAAGGCTCTGGCAATGCGCGCTTGCTCGCTGACATCGCGCGCAATTCCCTGGATCCTCACGGGAACACCGTCCTCGAAAATCAGACGACAGCTGAGTTCAAGAAAAACCTGATTCCCATTTCGCGGCAACATGGCAAACTCCGCGGGGGTCGGGCTCTGTCCAAAAGAGAGCTTTCGCATCCAATCGTGATATCGCTCAAAATCCACCGGAGCTACGAACTGATTGAGGTTCATTTTGAGGGCCTCGTTGAGGGAATAGCCCAACTGCAGTTCACCGGCTCTGTTCAGCGAGAGGAAACGCCCCAGGAGATCTGTGGTAAGAATGATTTCCCGGGCGTTTTCGCACAAGTCGCGGTATCGTTCCTCCAGGAGCGCGCGTTGATCCCGTTCCCGTTGGAAGTGGAGGGTTTGGTTATATAACTTTTTGCGCAAAAGTACAATCCAAACACCCGCTGCCGTTAGGACGGCCAGGTTGCCCAGCCAGAACGCGAGCGGGAATTGTCTTAGGGAAGGACTGAAAGCTATGGATTCGACAGGCCGTGAGGCCACAATCATCCCCTCAGAATTCGCGGGAGTCTGAGGTGAGGCGCTGGCTTGAGGGCCGTGACTCAGGGAGGAGATCAGCAGAAAAACGATGAAAATTGCCCGGGCGGGTGCGCCTTGCATAAGGCTCTGCGAGAACGCCGTGGGTGTCATGATTTGAGCGACCCTTCGACGATCATAAAGACACACCACCTTCCCCTCCCTCCATGAAACGATCGACCTCATTGGCACTTGTCAATCCGATCGGGTCCAGCTTAGATCGAGCATGTGCCCGTTGGCAAGGAGGAACTTGCGGGTTCGCCGAAAGGTTTTGACCGGGGGACGGTGACACGATAAATGATTGATGAATCCTGGCGGTCCCAGGAGAGGTATTAACGCATCATGATTGCGCCGACAGCAAATTGGGCTCTTTTCGCTTTGGAATCGGATCTCACCTATGTGTGGGAGAAGGCCACGATTGAGGCCAAGGGCATCATTATCATCCTGACAATTTTCTCGATCTTTGCGTGGTCGATCATGGCTTCCAAGGCTATGCAGATGCGCCGCGCGAAAAAGCTGAACCGATTTTTCCACCAGGAGTATCACGCGCAGAAAGCCGTAATGGATATTTACGAGCGTAGGGTTCAAGTGGAGGGATGTCCTCTGTTTTCTGTCTATCAGGAGGGTTGTCAAGAACTGGTGGGGCGGCAGAAGATGATTCCAGCCACGGCTCCGCCGGGGCGGTTGAGTCTGAAAGCGATGGAACACGTGAAACGCGCATTGGAACGGTCGGTGGCCCAGGAGTCGCTCAAGTTGGAATCAGGACTCATACTGCTGGCGATTGCGGTGAGCGGGGCGCCATTTCTGGGATTGTTGGGCACCGTTTGGGGGGTGATGAGCACCTTCAGCGCCGTGGGGATCAAGGGCAGCGCGGATCTGACGACCATGGCGCCAGGCGTGGCCGCGGCGCTGGTGACCACCGTGGCTGGATTGATGGTGGCCATTCCCTCCATGTTTGGCTACAATTGGCTGGTTCACAATCTGAGGGTGCTCACTGTTGAATTGGACAACTACGCGCAGGAACTGATTTCCCGAATGGAAATCGAATGCCTGAAAGACGATGAACGGGAATAAACCGGAGGCCTCGCGTCAGCCAACAACCGGCAATGGGATTCTGTGCGCCAAGTGCGATCATCTGAATCCCGGCGGCAGCAACACCTGTGGTTTCTGCGGATCCCATCTCCACATCTCCTGCTCCAAGTGCGGGCATCGAAACGCCCGGGTCCTGGCGCGCTGCACCCAGTGCGGACATCGGCTGCACCGTTCCCTCTGGCGCCGCTGGCAACGGAAGTTTCTAAAAAACGGCCAGAAGGTTAAACCGCTCTACGTCGCTTTGCTGATCATTGCGATTCTGGTCACCTACAAGGTCATCATCAAACTGGCGGAGTATCGCCCCCCGGGTCCGAATTGAGTTATGCGGCGGTTTTCTCAACGCAACAGTCTGGTCACTCTCAGCGAGATCAATATTACGCCGTTGCTCGATCTTGCCTTCGTGCTCCTGATCATTTTTGTCATCACCACGCCGGTTCTCGAGCAGGGCATGCAGATGAAACTGCCTGTGGGAGGCAAGCCTGATCAGCAAATCAACTCCCGAAACATCCGGACCGTCGAGATCAACGACCACGGATACATGCTTGGCAAAGTCCCCATGAGTTTGAATCAGATCGAAACCGAGCTCGTCAAAATTCATCAGAATAACACCAATTTGTTTGTGTATATCCGGGCCGACCGAAACACTCCCTGGGAGAAGGTGTTCACCGTGGTGGACCGGTTGACCACCTGCGGACTTCGGAAGGTCGTGTTCCGGTCCGAACCGCTGGAACGACATCGATGAAACGGGTCCAATACCAATGTCTGGCGGCTTCAACGGTGGCGCATAGCCTGCTTGTTCTGATTGTGTTCCTGGGCATCGGATTCGGTTCGGCACAGAAACGGGAGGTAGACCTTCCGATCCTCGAGGTGATTCCGTCGCGATTGGTGGATGAAGCCGTGTTCGGGGGGGGAGATCCCCGGCCTCCCGGGCCCGAGAACAAGACCCCTGAAAGACAAGCTCTCCCTGCCGCACCGGCCAATCCGCCCCCCATAAAACCTCAGCCCGCTTCCGAGCCTCCGCCCTCCAAGCCGGAGCCCGCTCCGAAAAGCGATTCAAAAGCCCCCCCCGAAAAACCGATCGATCCCCCCAAGGCTGCGGAACCCGCCAAACCGTTTCCATCGGATGAACCTTCACCCGCGCCGGTCAAAACCCCTCCCAAGAAGGCGCGGAATATTGATTTATCCCAACGCAAGACCCGATCCGAGGTGTCCGGGATTGTCCCCCGGAATACCCAGCGTGCCCAGCAGGAAGCGGCCGATAAAGCCCGTCGGGAAGCCATCGAAAATTGGCGCGGCCAAATCAGTGGCGCCTTAGGTTCCATTCGCCGCAATCTCTCCTCCAGCACCACCATCGAGGTCTCCGGCGGCGGCGTGGGGGGCACCGGCGGGGAGGCCTACGCCAACTATGCCCAGGTGATCCGCACCCTTTATGACCGGGCCTGGATCGATCCGGAAGAAGTCGCCGATTCCAACCTCTCGGTGCGCGCTGCAATCGTCATTGCGCGAGACGGACGGATCTTAAGTTCCAGGCTGGTTCGGCCGTCAGGAGTCGCCGCCATGGACAAATCCGTGCGCCAAGCCCTGGATCGGGTGACCCGTGTGCCCGCCTTTCCCGCGGAGTCCAAGGACATCGAGCGCACCTTCAATATCAATTTTAACCTGAAAGCAAAAAGATCATTAGGATAAACATGATAAAAAATTCGATTTCACGTTTCATTAAAACTTTACTTTTGTTGTTTGCCGTCGCAAAAGCGATCTCTGGATTTGCCGCCGACACAGACATTGACATCGACCGCCAGGGGCAGGGATCCCGGCTGATCCCAATCGCGCTGAACGGATTCAGCGGCGAAGTCGATCGGGTGTTGCGCTTCGACTTGGAGGTGGCCGGATTCAAATGGGTGACTGGGGACGACGCGCAGTATGTCGTCTCGGGCCGAAACGACGCGAGCGTGACCGGCCAGTTGCAGGATCGGATCAACAAGTCGGTGTTGCTGTCCAAAGCTTACACGGGAGGAACCCTGCGGGTGCAGGCTCATGCCTTTGCCGACGATATCGTGCTCGCATTGACGGGGCGCAAAGGCATTGCCCAGACCAAGATCGCGTTCCGCATCGAGACCAGCGGGGTCAGCGAGATCCACATGGCGGATTACGACGGAGGCAGTCTCAAACAGTTGACGAGCGACCGATCGATTGTGGCGGCGCCCTGCTGGGTGCCGGAAAGGCGGTTATTGCTCTACACGTCCTATATGAAAGGCAATCCGGATATCTACAGCCATGATTTGGGATCGGGGGATCGCCGGATCGTGGCCCGTTATAGCGGACTGAACACCAGTGCCGCTGTTTCTCCGGATGGGCGTAAAGTTGCCATGATTCTCAGCAAGAACGGAAGCCCGGATATCTATGTGGCGGATATCGACGGTGGAAATCTGAAACAGTTGACGTTTACCAAGGAAGACGAATCCTCGCCCTGCTGGTCGCCGGACGGCCAAACCCTTTGTTGTGCCTCCCGGCAGCGGGGCAGGGCCGAGCTTTACCTCGTGCCGGCCGCCGGAGGGGCCATGAAACGGCTGAACACCATTGGCGTCGGGACGGCGACCGAACCCGATTGGTCGCCCGATGGAAAAACCATTCTTTTCACCACGACGACCGGGGGGTTCACGATCTGCGCAGTCTCCGCGCGCGGGGGCAACGCCGAAATCCTGGTGGCGGGAGAAGATCCCTCCTGGGCTCCCAACTCGCGCACCGCCATTTTTACCCGGCGCACCAGCGGACGGCGTGTCCTCTCTTTGCTTGACGTTCCCACGAAACAGGTGAAGACTATCACCCAGATTTCTGGAAGTTGTTCGCAGGCCAGTTGGGCCAGATAAACTTAAATGACAAACAAAATGAAACGCTCTGCTCTAGCTTATTTGCTGATCCTGGGAGTCCTTCTGACTTTAGGCGGGACCGGCTGCAAGAATCCGAAGAAACCCCTCACACCTATCCCCGCCGCCAAGGCCTCTCCAACGACCCCACCGCCCCGTGGAGCCATCGGAGGCGGCAATGTCGAAGGACTGGGCCCGGGAGCCCAGGGGATTGACACCGCCATCACACCCAATACCACCGGTATTCCGGCGGCTGGTCTGGAGAATTTCGAGGATCGGCAGGCCGATCGCGAGGCCTTCAGAGACTTCACGATCTACTTTGATTTTGACCGGTCATCCATCCGCGCCAACGAGACTTCGAAACTGCAATCGATTGCGGACCATTTGAAACAGAATCCCAACGACGATCTCGCGATCGAGGGACACTGTGATGAACGGGGCACTTCGGAATACAACCGCTCCCTGGGCGAACGTCGGGCTCAGTCGGCGCGCGAGTTCCTGGTCAACCAGGGCGTGAGCGCGGCGCGCATCCGAACCATTAGTTACGGAGAAGACAAACCCGCTGTCATAGGGACCGATGAGGCCGCCTATGCCAAGAATCGCCGTTGCGAGTTTCTCAAGCTTTTGCCCAAGACAAACTGATGGGGAACAATCCCTTTGTTGTTTTCTCCCCCCGGCTGTTGATTTTGTGGCTTTACTAAATCCGGCCGGGGGCTTATTTTTGCGGAGATCGACATGTTTATGAATGTGATGTTTGCTGGAATGATTGGCGGCTGGGAACTGGTCCTCATCCTTGCGGTGGCCTTGGTTTTCTTTGGGGCAAAACGTTTGCCCGAGTTGGCCCGGGGCTTGGGACAGGGCATCAAGGAATTCAAGAAAGCCACGCGCGATGTGTCCGATGAATTGCAGTCCGCCATGGATGATACACCGCCTTCGAGACGGTATTCTCCGCCCAGCCCTCAAATTGAGGCTCCAACGGAGCCTTCCGACACTCAAACGGTGAAAAACGATCCTCAGAAGACCTCCGCTCCCAAGGTGATGTGAGTCGGGATCTGAATTTCGAATACTGATCCAACATGCCCAAAGAATGGGAGGAGACGCGTCCTGAGGATGACGAAGAGGACGGCGGAGGTGAAGTGAAGTCTTTTCTGGAGCACCTAGAGGACCTCCGATGGGTCCTCATCAAGGGTGCGGCGGCTGTCTTTGTAGGATTTATTGTCTGCCTGATAGCGGGAAACTGGTTGATGGGCGTTCTCAAATGGCCTTTGGAGAGAGCCTGGAGCCAGACTCCCGGCACCAATCACTACCTAACCGTCCTGGTTGGGACCAATCGCGTAATCTCCTCCCGGTTGGAAGCCAGTGATCTCGGTTTTATCCACCTGCAAACGAACCAACACCTAGTCCTAAGGCTGACACCCGTCACCGTGGGGACGAATGTCCTGCTTGCGTTGCAACCGGAAACCAACTACCCGGACGACATCCTTCCTAAGGTGAAGATTGATCTGCTGAATCTATCCCCGGCGGGCGGTTTCATGGTGGCTTTCCAATTGGCCCTGTACGGGGGAGTTGTCCTGGCCGCCCCGTTCCTGATCTTTGTCATCGGCCAGTTTGTCGTGCCGGCCATGAAACGAAAAGAGAAGAAATACGTTTTCCGCGGATTGGGTGTGGGCACCGGGCTATTCTTTGGAGGGGTCTTCTTTTGTTATCTGGTTCTGATGCCGCTGGCCTTGAGGGCCTCGCGGTCGTATTCAAACTGGTTGGGGATTGCGGCCGACCAATGGACAGCGGAGGCCTATATCAGTTTTGTATGTAAGTTTATGCTGGGCATGGGATTAGGATTTGAGATGCCCGTAGTTCTTCTGATTTTGGTGAAGCTGGGCATTCTGGATTACGCCCGGTTATCCGCCATGCGGAAGTACATGATCATCGTCAATCTGGTTTTAGGGGCGGTTCTGACGACTCCGGAAGTATTGACGCAAGTGATGATGGCAGTGCCCTTGCAAGTGTTGTATGAGATCAGCGTCTGGATTGCCTGGTATTGGGAACGACGGGATCGAAAACGGCAGGCTGCTGAGGAAGCGTCAGGCACGGAAGCTGCTTCTAACTAACTGAGTTCGGATGGATCCAGATTAGGCGACCGAATTCCGGGAAGAGTGGCGAAACAAAGTGGGAACATTTTGGAAATCGCGCTTTACAAAATCATGACTCCGGGTAACGTGGAGCAAAATTTCAATTTATGCGCAGTTCAATTATTTTGGCAATGGCAGGAACGGTGGCGGCCTTAATGACGGCGGGTTGCGCCGGTCCGGAGCAGAAGTTGGGCCGTGGTATACGCAATTCGGTGGAGTTCGCTCGCATGGGCGAAATGCGTCGGTCGATCGAACAGACCATGATTTTCGACAGTCCGCAGGCCGGGATGGCGACGGGAGTGATTCGGGGCTTCAACCGGAGCGTGGCGCGCACGGTGGCGGGAGCCTATGAAATTGCGACCTTCCCTCTCCCAAGCTATGATCCGGTTTATAAGCCGGTGGTGCCCGGTTATCCGGACGCTTACAGGCCGGGGCGCGGGGCCACAACATTATTTGACAGCGATGCCAATCTCGGGTTTGGCGGTGGCGAGGTCTTCCCCTTGGTTCCGGGGAGTCGCTTTAGGATTTTTGACTATTAATTGTTGAACGGATTCATGGCGCCGACACCTTTCTGTTGGCGCCTTTTTTTTTATGGGCATTACCCGGTTTTCTCCCGGCAAGGTTAATTTCTTGTTGAATATTCTGGGGCGGCGTCCAGATGGTTTTCATGAACTGGAAACCTTAATGCATCCACTGGCATTCGGTGACACCCTCCATTTCGAGGTTGCTGACTCGGGGGTTGGCCTGACCTGCAACGAGTCCGCGCTGCCTGTGGATGACACGAATTTGGTGGTGCGCGCCGCCAAGGCTTTTTTTCGGGCTGGAATGGATGGCGGGGTCAGGATCCATCTGGAAAAATCCGTTCCATTGGCGGCCGGCCTGGGTGGAGGAAGCAGTAACGCGGCGAACACGTTGCTGGCATTGAATCAGCTTTTCAACAACCCGTTTGGTTTTGAGAAACTGGCGGCGATTGCCGCAGATCTGGGTTCCGATGTTCCGTATTTTCTGCAGTCCAATCCCGCTCTGTCCACTGGGCGCGGGGAAATCATTCAGCCCCTGGAGCCGTTTGCCCCGCTGAAGAACCTGGTTTTTCTATTGGTTCATCCGGGATTTGGCGTGGCGACCTCCTGGGCATACCAGCAATTATCCCAGTTTCCGGAAATCCAACGGGGCCAACCCGGACGTGCCGCACGATTGGCCGAAGATCTTCGGAGGAGAGATATCTCGGAGGTTGCGGGAGAATTCTACAATGCGCTTGAGACGCCAGTGATGTCCAAGTACCCCATTCTGTTGATGTACCAGGAATTCCTCCGTTCGGAAGGCGCTTGTGTCAGCCTGATGTCGGGGAGTGGCTCCACGACATTTGCGATATTTCGAACATGGAGCGAAGCGGCGCGGGTTCAAGAGATGTTGCTTGGACGTTTTGGATCCGGGCTATGGTCCAAGATCGTGCCCATCGCCTAAAAAACTCGTTGCATTAGCGGGCCGGATCGTTAAGGTTTGGACTGGTCTGTCCGATGGTGTAACGGTAGCACAGAGCCCTTTGGAGGCTTTAGTCATGGTTCGAATCCATGTCGGACAGCCATTGTTCGCTTGGCGTAAATCATCTTAAACAGGAGAGATACCATGAAACGCCTTCCTCCGCTCTTGGTTATTCTGACGCTTTTGTTGATTGTCTGCTTCTGGAGCCTTCGATTTAAATCCCGAACTCAGATCAATGTCCCGGATTGGTCGGCGTTGCACGCCAACAAGGGCCAAACGGCTCAATCGACGGCTTCGTCCTCAAGACTCAACAAGCCGGCGGATCTCAAGGAAAAAATCCGACAAGCCCAAGCCAGAATTCAATCGGGGCAAAGGGATCCTGACCAGGCTCGTGATCGGATTGGAAAAACCCTCCTGGGTCGATATGGGGATCAGAGACTTCGCTCGCAGTCCATCGCTCAGCCGCCCCTGCGCGGCCAGCCGAGGGGTTATGGCCAAAAGGTGTTGAATCCGGCTCAACAGCAGGCGATTGCCCGGGTCCTGACGCTGACCGGCTCAGGGACAGAGCTCCAGATGGACTCGGCCCTGGGCGTGTTGCGGCATCTTCGCGGCGATCTGTCGCCGCTGGTTGCGGACTCGCCCGATTTCCAGGTGGCGCAAGCCTCCGGCGACTATGCGGGCATGGCGGTGGCGACGCTTCAGTCCATTTCTCAAGTGCTCAACGTGCTGCAGCCGGCCGAGGAATTCGTGGCCAGGCCCGCGGCGCCCGATGAACTGGGGATGGTGCATGTCAAGCTGGACCAGCAATTCCAAGGACTTTCGGTTTACGGAGCCCAGATCATCGTTCATTTGAATCCGGAGGGCCAGCCGCAGGAAGTCCATGGCATTTACTGCCCCAGCCCCGTCATGATGCCGACGCCTTCTGAGGAGATCGGCGAGGTCGAGGCTTTGGCCAAGGCCCGGGAGGCCGTGGGCATGTCGACTGTCGAGTTGGTCCCACCCCGGGTGGAACGTCTGGTTTACTGGGATCCCAACCGATCGCCTGTGGTCAGTTACCACGTGGACTTAACGCCGTCGGCTGTGGAACAGTGGCATGTTTTTGTGGCGGCCGCGGACGGCTCGATATTAAAGACCTTGTCCGGCGTGCGATCCGCCGCCGCAACGGGCCAGAGCCGTGATCTCTTTGGCAACGTCAGGCCGGTGAACTCCTGGCAGCAGAACAACACATTTTACGCCATCAATACCTCGTTGCCGATGTACAATGCGGCAAGATCTCAGCCCACGACCTACACCAACATGTTTGGCGCCGTCTGCATTTTCGATGTGAAAAAGGCCGATGTCGACGAGGCTCTGAAAAACGGTGTCACCTATGTCACTTCATCCAACAAGGATCAGTGGGATCCGACAGCGGTGAGCGTGATGAACAACTTTGGCCAGATCTACGATTATTATCGGACCACGCATAATCGGAACTCTTTTGACAACCAAGGCATTAATATCACCGGTCTGATCCACGCGCGCTTCAAGGACAACAGCGGCGCGCTGTATACGGACAATGCCTTTTTCAATCCCAGCATGAACATCATTGTTCTTGGGGACGGCGAAGTGAGGGCCGATCCAGGCATGCTGCCGGCGGCCCTGGACATCACGGCGCACGAGTTCACCCATGGCGTCGTGGATCACTCGGCGGCCTTCAAGTATGAGAATCAATCCGGCGCCATGCATGAGCATATGGCCGATTACTTTGCCTGCATGATCGATCGAGACGATTGGATCAATGGCGAAGATGCCGTTCGCCAGTCTGGCAAAGCCGGATCTCGGGATTTGAGTGACCCCCACAATCCCAACGTGACCAGCCCGGGCCCCAAGACCATGGCCGAATACCGCAACCTGCCAAACACTCCAGAAGGCGACTTGGGCGGGGTGCATGTCAATTCCACGATTCCCAGCTATGCCTGTTATCTTTTCACCGACGGCCCGGGGGGCATGGGCAGGGAAAAAGCGGAAAGGATCGTTTATCGCGCTTTGATCCAATATCTGACGCCCAACACGCAGTTCATCGACTATCGACGAGGCCTGATCTCCGCCGCCAAAGATCTCTATCCCAATGGCAACGAGGCGGATCTCATCAAGCAGGCCTTCGATACGATTGGATTGAGCGAAGGCGAATCCACTCCGCCGCCCGTTCCGGTTCCGGCGACCAGCGGCGGCGAATACATCCTGTTCTTGCGGGCTGAGTATGAAGTCGATCCTTGGGATCCATTTGGTTTTCCCGAGTTCGCCGGGTATGCCATGTATCAACTCGATTCGCAGGGCCAGTTCCTGCTGGTCGCTCAACAGTATCTGAGTTATGTGCGCCCCGCCATTTCCGGGACAGGGACCTGGGCTTTGTACGTTGGGCAGGACAATAACGTTTACTGGACTGACGGCATCAGTACCGAGCAATGGACTGACACCGAGGATGTGCGCACGATCGCCATGTCAAAGGACCTTCGTTACATCGCGTTCACCACGATCGACTACGATTCCGCCATCTCGATCCTGGATACCCAGCAGGAGACGGTGCGCACCGCGCCCTTGAACATTCCGACCAGCGGCGATCCGGTCCGCCTTGGCTTTGCGGATGTGATGACCTTTAATTGCCTTAATGATTTTGTCTATTTCGATGCCTTCACCGAAGGACAGCTGGGGCAGGCCGAATACGGTTGCTGGGGCTTGTACAGCCTCAGGATCAAGGATTTGGATTGCAAAGCGGCCATGCCTCTGACCCCGGGCCTCCAGGTCGGGAATCCGACATTGGCCAACACGCAGGGTCACCTCCTCGTTGCGGATTATGTTTACACCACCAACAACCAGGAAACCCTCGGAATGATCTCGCTGGATCTAAACCAGAAACAGATGGGGATTCTGATGAAGGGACTGGATATGTTGGCGGCTCCTTCGTTTCGAGGTGACGACAGCAAGATCGTTTTCCAGACCTACGAAAACGGCATGTATTACCTGAAGGAAGCGACCTTCGCCCCCGACCACTTGAGCCTGAATTCAGGATCGGTCAACGGCTTGCTGTGGTCGGTCAACGAACTGGCTTATCCGGTTGGTTTTCGTTCCGGCGATTACAAGCCTCCCGCTGGAGAGTTGGTCATCCAGCCGGCGCAGCTTGTGTTCAACCCGGTGCCGGTGGGACAAGCGGTGACCAACGACCTGCAGTTCAAAAACCAAGGCAATGCCGACCTCGAGATCATTGCGACTACGTTGGAAGGGGCTGATATCGATGCGTTCGATTTTGGCTCGGTGGTGCAAAAAGGAATTGGACCCGGTCAAACCCAGACTGTAAAGCTGGTATTTCATCCGAATAAAACCGGCCCGTTGAGCGCCAATCTTCGGGCTAAAACTTCAGCTCCAGGCCAATCGGATCTGGTGATTGCCTTGCAGGGAACCGGTCAAGCCTCTCCCGCAATCAATGCGACCAATCACTGGCGTCAAGTCTGGGAGGACTTCCAGAATCTCTACTCCTATTTTGACCATAAGGAGATCGATTGGCGAGGCGTTTATGCCCAATACGCCTCCGAATTCGCGAATGTGACCGCGGAACAGTTTGCGGAGAAGGTCAATCAGATCCTGCAAAGCCTCCACGACTGGCATGTCGTGGTGAAAAAGCCGGATGGGACTTACATCGGCTACGAGGGGAGTTACGTAAAGAACTGTTCCGGCAGCCTGTTTGCCCGGTATACCGATGGCCAGTCCTATACCAATGTGAACAAGGCCGGCGTTATTTATCATGCCTGGGTTGACCATGACATTGCCCATGTTTTGGTTGATACCTTGACCACCAGTGCTTTTCAAACGATCAGCGATGCCGATATCGAGAACATTTTCGTGACCTACGTTAATGCCGCCGGCTTCATCCTCGATATCCGCGACAACAGTGGTGGCAATGAAATGAACGCCAAGAAGCTGGCCTCGCGGTTCACCGATGCCGCCCGCACTTATGGATACGTCCGACCTCGAGTGCCGGATTCAATGCCTTTCCAATACGAAGACTTTATCCCGAAGACCCTGGAGCCTTCGACCGGGACTCGATTCCTCAAACCAGCGGTCGCTTTGATTGGCCAGCGCAATATGAGTTCGGCCGAGTGGTTTACCTTGATGCTCCGGGCTTGCCCGAATGTGATCCTGATAGGCGATCGAACCCGTGGGGCATCCGGCAATCCCACCACCCGAGCCATCCCCGAGTTGAACGTCGAATACGATATCAGCACTTGGATTGCCTACACCGACCTGAAGATCGCCTTCGAGGATCGGGGGATCCCACCCGCTATCCACGTTCCAGCCAGCCAAAGCTACAGCGACGAACAAGGCCGGGATTTCGTGCTTGAACAGGCCATCGCTTATCTCCGCTGGCGTCAAAACCAGGGAACCGCCTTGCCGCGTGTGTCCGGTGCCTCCGATCTTGACCAGGACCGCCAGCCAGATATCGATGAGTACCTGGCCGGCACCAACCCGGCAGATCCCAAGTCATGGTTCGGTTTCCAGTCCTATAAGGTGAATACCCAGGCGGGCGGAGGCAATATCCTCGGATGGTCCAGCACCGCCGGCGCCCGCTATTCCCTCTGGCGATCCACCAGCCAGCCGTCCGGGTTTATCTTACTCAAATCGGACATCACCGCCACACCACCGCTCAACCAGTATACCGATACCACGGCTGATCCGCGCAGACCCGTTTATTACCGATTGGAGCAGCAATCGAAATAGGATTCGCTGGCATTGTTCATGCTGTAAAGAGTTGTCAGACAGTGTCATGATCGGAAGTGACACTGGAATGAAAGGAATCCAATGACAACTCGAGACGATCGTCGAGAACAACCCTCCTCCCGGTTTAATCGGTCCAAGGCTACGACATCCGCCTTTACCATGGTGGAACTGCTGGTGGTCATCACAGCCGCAATCGCGCTGCTTGTTTTATTCCTGGTTTACACTCAAAAAGCGGCTGCAAGGCGGCAAAGAATTGAGTGCGTAAATAACTTGAAACAGGTCGGTCTTTTATGTCGTGCCCAGGGGGCCGAAAATCGGCTCTTTTCCGCTGGAGGTAACGTCTCCAAAGTCTTGACCAATACTCCAGAGACCGATGTGATCGCGATGTTGAAAACAATGACGAATTTGGCCAATCCGCGTGTTTTTGTTTGCCCTGCGGACAGAAAACGGTCGCCCGCCTCGAGCTGGAGTGAATTGTCGCGCGATACGGTGAGTTACTTCTTCAATCTTGAAGGCGGGGAAGTCCACCCCAATGTATTACTGAGCGGAGATTCGAATATGACGACCAACGCGGTGCCTTTGTCTCCGGGGATTTCGGTGGTTACGCCGGGGAGCGCGATGGGGTGGACTCGCGATCGCCATCAAAATGCTGGCAACGTGGCGCTGGGCGATGGCAGTGTGCAGCAGGCCACAAGCGCTCGGCTGGCTGAGTGGATTTCCAAAGGGGCTCCTATGATGCTTTGGATCCCTTAAGGGTCTGAGAGCCTGTTTGAAAATTCCAAGGGGCGCTGTTTTCGCAGAAATGGCCGCAT